>OGJY01000042.1_pt1 | contig 148372 bp, 226 predicted proteins | sample 1572231 | NCBI WGS metagenome assembly OGJY01 (sample SAMEA2582121, study PRJEB24529) | metagenome | biome: Human gut stool | place: China | collected 2011
AAAGATAGCCATGAATGTTCCGGCTGCTACTGCAGTACCGATAACACCTGCTACGTTTGGTCCCATTGCATGCATCAGAAGGAAGTTGGTAGGATCAGCCTCAGAACCAACCTTCTGGGATACACGGGCAGCCATAGGAACTGCAGATACACCTGCGGAACCGATTAATGGGTTAACCTTGCCGCCGGTAACCTTGCACATCAGTTTACCAAACAGGACGCCTGCTGCAGTACCAACTGCGAAAGCAACCAGACCCAGAATAACGATCTTGATGGTATCCAGATTTAAGAATGCCTCTGCACTGGTAGTAGCACCTACAGAAGTACCTAACAGAATAACAACGATGTACATCAGAGCATTGGAAGCTGTCTCAGACAGCTGTTTAACAACGCCGGACTCTTTGAACAGGTTACCTAACATCAACATACCAACCAGTGGAGCTGTGGTAGGCAGGATCAGACATACAACGATGGTAACGATGATCGGGAACAGGATCTTCTCCAGTTTTGTTACAGGACGAAGCTGTTCCATCTTGATCTTTCTTTCCTTCTCAGTGGTCAGCAGCTTCATGATAGGCGGCTGGATAATCGGAACCAGTGACATATAGGAATAAGCCGCTACCGCGATCGGTCCCATCAGGTCTGTCTGTCCAAGTTTACCTGCAAGGAAGATGGATGTAGGACCATCTGCACCACCGATGATGGAGATAGCTGCTGCTGCCTTGTCGTTGAAGCCCATAAAAATAGCCAGGAAATATGCACTGTAAATACCGAACTGAGCTGCTGCACCGAGCAGGAAGCTCTTCGGGTTAGCGATCAGCGGACCGAAGTCGGTCATAGCGCCTACGCCCATGAAAATCAGGGAAGGAAGAATACTCCACTCATCCAGGATATAGAAATAGTGGAGAAGTCCGCCTACACCGTTGGCAGAATCTTCTGGAGCTCTCATAATATCCGGATAGATATTAACTAACAGCATACCAAACGCGATCGGAACCAGAAGTAAAGGCTCAAATCCTTTTTTAATCGCCAGATATAAGAACACACAGGCTACAGCGATCATAATCAGATTGCCGCCGGTCAGGTTCAGAAATGCTGTCTGCTGAAGAAGATTTCCCAATGTACTTGTAATATAATCCATGTCAATCCCTCCATCTGGAATCTACGCAAAAAGGTTCTTCACGTAATTCCTAGTTTAATGTAGCCAGAACTGCGCCAGAGTCAACAGAATCGCCAACTGCTACATTAATGCTTGCGATGGTACCGTCCTGAGGTGCTACGATCTCGTTCTCCATCTTCATGGCCTCGAGGATGACCAGCACGTCGCCAGCCTTGACGGAAGCACCGGCGGCGACCTTCACGTCCAGGATGTTGCCGGGCATCGGAGCCTTGACCTCAACAGCGCCTGCGGAAGCAGGAGCAGCGGGTGCGGCAGGAGCAGCAGCGGCAGCGGGAGCCGGAGCGGCCTTGGGTGCGGGTGCAGCAGCAGGAGCCACGGGTGCAGCGCCGGCAGCGGTCTCCTCGACAGAGACGCTGTAAGCAACGCCATTGACGGAAATATTGTAGTACTTCATGGAAGAGTCCTCCTGAATCAATCTAGATCGTTAGATGTACGTTTTCTTACAGAGCCATGTTGCCGTGCTTCTTGGGCAGACGGGCAGCACGCTTGGTGCTCAGCAGCTCGAAGGCGGCCACGACGCTTGCGCGGGCGTTGGCAGCCTCGCAGGTCATGTCGGCAGAACCGGCAGCCACAGCAGCGTCAGCGCTGCACACCTCGGCGACGTAGGCAGCAGCCTTGGCCTTGGTAGCGGCGACGATGTTGTCGGAAGCGTCGATCTCGTCCTTGTACAGCACGGAGACGGCAGCGGAAGGCTCGAGAGCGCTGATGGTGCAGCCCTTGACCGCGATCTTCAGGTCAGCAGCGGCCAGTGCGGTGTAGACGGGGCCGACAGCCTTACCGGCGATGAGAGCCACCTTGGCGGTGGTAGCGTCGGCATAGGTAGCAGCCAGACGGGCAGCCTCGCGGATGCCGCCGGCGATGTCATCGGAAGTGCTGGGGACGAAGCCCTCGGTGTTCACGATGGTCAGCACGGGGACGCTGAATGCGTCGCACAGGCGGACGAAGCGGGAAGCCTTGGCCACGCAGTTGTGGCACAGCTCCTTGCCGGTGGCCACGACGCCCACGGCGTTGCCGCCGATGGTAGCGAAGGCGGTGTAGACGTTCTTGCCGAAACCGGCGTACATCTCCACGGCGCTGTCCTTATCGATGAGGGCAGCAGCAGCCTTTGCAGGCTCGGCGTTGGCGCTCAGGACAGCGGTGGGCTGCTCGAACTCGAAGATGGCCGGGCCGGTCAGGTTGTTGGCAGGCAGCAGACCCACGATGTGGGCAGCCTTCTCAGCAGCCTCGGCAGCGTCAGCGGCCACGATGGCAGCCACGCCTGCCTTTGCGGCAGCAGCGGCAGAACCGGCGTCAGCGACCTTGTCGCCCTTCGCGGCAGCGGTGAAGGGAGCGGTGAAGAACAGCTCTGCGCCCTCAGCCATGATGCAGACATCTGCGTTGGCAGCGCTCAGATCGCTGGTGCCGCCGCAGACGCCCAGAACGACGGCCACCTGAGGCACGACGCCGGACACCTTTGCAATGGTGGCGTTGAGCTTTGCAGCTGCATTCAGCACGTCCAGACCCTCAGCCAGCTTTGCGCCGACGGAGTCGTAGAAGGTGACGACCGGGCAGCCCGTCTGGGCAGCCAGCTCGAGGACCTTGATGTTCTTCTCAACGTCCTTGACGGAAACAGCCTCGCCGTTCTGGAAGACGGCGTAAGCCTGCTGACCGGCAGCATAGCCGCTGGCAGCGCTCACCGCGCCGTCCGCAAACAGAGCGGTGTATTCCCCGTCATCAAAAAACTTGGCGAGGATTTCTCCTTTGGTACTCTTTGAAGCCATGGTAAGACCTCCTGCTTATCTGTGTGAGTTTCAAAATTAGGTATATTATACCTTACTTTCTACTTTTTTTCAAGATGGTCTATGCAAATCTCTATAAGTCTATATTTATCGATATTGCGACATTATTTCGAAGTCGTTTTTTGCCATTCCAAAATGGACTCTATGCAAATCTCTGTAAGTCTATATATCTTTTGAAGATTTGGTGTCAAAATTGGTGTCAAATAATTAGGAAACAATCCTATTAAACTGTTTGATTGCCTCTGCTTCGGTCTCTTCTTTTAAGATATGAGTATACACTTTTAAGGTTATATCGGGCGACGAATGTCCCATGAGGTATTGAACCGATTTAACATCCATCTTGGCTTTGACAAGCCGTGTACAATATTCGTGGCGCATACTATGGGCAGTGACTTCAGGCAATGGTTCATCATGGCAACTATTATAGGCTTTGATTAGTCCTTCAAAAATTCTAACAAGGTTTTTATTCGTATAGGGCCTTCCAGTTTTTGCTATAAACAAGAAGTCGGCTTGCCCATCTATTATTCTCTCTGCTTTTACAATCGGTCGTTGTTTTATCGCTTCTTCAAAAGCAATGATGGCGTCTTTAGACAATGGGATAGTCCTTATCCCACTTTCTGTTTTTGTAGGTGCTAAATACAGCCCGCCGCTCTTTCCATCGTACACCATCTGATGAGATATAGTAACAGTGTTGTTATCAAAATCAAATGACTTTTTTGTTAGCCCGCATAATTCTCCTGCTCGAAGTCCTGTCTCGTGCAAAAGCATCACCATGCCAACATGCCTTTTATATACTCGACTAGATTTCATGAACTTGATCAGATTTTGATACTGCTCTTCTGTTAATATTTCTTTTTCTTTTGAGTCACATTTGACAACTGTATTTAATTTAAAAACGAATGGATTTCTAGGAATTATATTCTCATCAAACATTTCTTGAAATGCCGGTCTAGCTAAAGACATGACATCTCTGATTGTTGTATAACAATATCCTTCGTTATCCAATTCTCGTGCAAATTGTTTTACATCGCGCACTAAAATATCAGTTGCATTCATTTCCCCAATTAGGTGATTCTGAAAGATTTTCAAATTCTGCGATTTTGTTTTATAGCTGCTTGGCCTAATAGTGAGTTTTGTTTCTTCGAGATGTCTTTTTGCTAATTGGTACACTGTGATTTTTGAAATAGACGTTACACCAAAATTAAGTTTTTCTTGGATTTCAGCTTCTTTTTCTCTCAATTCTTTAAGTGAAGTGGCGTATATTATTGAGCGTTTTCCAAGTTTGTTTGTCCATCTATATTGGTATCTCCCATCCTTTCTCTGGCTCTCGCCGTCTTTTAAAACTTTGCCATTATTATCTTTACGTCTTATCATGATGCGGAACTCCTTACGTTATATAAGAAGCTCTGGTGTGACACCATGAGTATACCACATCAGAGCCTATATTTCAAACAGAATACGTTTGATCTATATATTTTTCGAGAGCCTTACGTTTGATAAGACGTTTATTCCCCACCCAAAGTACCAATGGACAGTTTTCATCATCAGTAATCGCTCTTAGTCTGCAGACCCCAATCCCCGTGTAAGCAGCCGCTTCATTTAACGTCAGGGTCGTCTTTTCCCAAATTGGGACTTCCTTCATTCAATCACCTCCTCCAGCTTGTGCTCGCCATATTTCGCCACACATACATTATAAAGTAGCATGGCACGGGTCATGAGGCCAACTCCGCCGATACGAGGGGTCACCTTGATATCTTCGATGTCATAAACAGCGTCGGAGCAGTCGCCGTGCTGCTTGCCATTCTCGTCATAGTTGATACCAACATCAATGCAGACATCAACTCGATCTAGTCCTCTTGGTGTGATAAAATTACGCTTACCAACAGCAGAGATGATGACATTAACCATTCTAAATTCGAGAGCAGTGTCCTTCATAGCGGAACCCGTGCTATTTACAGAAATCACATTACAGTGCCGCTTAATCAGCATATCAACCAGCGGACGACCAACAATATCAGATTGACCGCTTACGAGTACATTCTTGCCATCCAGATCGTAACCGATGGAGTCAAAAATCTTCATAACTCCCAGTGGAGTGCAGGGCTGAAATGGAGATGTAGTATTAAAACCATCGACATCAACTGCATCTGGAATAATGATATTCTTAGGATTGATATGTTTGGGCAGTGGCAACTGAACAATGATGCCATCTGCTTCTTCATAAATACGATTCTGCAATATCATTTTATTTAATTCATCTTCAGTCGTTTTCTCTGGTAACTTGATATATTTTGCTTTAATTTTAACCTCTTCACAATCTCGCAGCTTGCCGCGAATATAAGCATTAGATGCAGGGTTGTCCCCTATTTGATAAATAAGTAAAACAGGAGCGTAGTCGGCTTTTGCGATAATATTCTTGATTTTATTTTTGATATCTTGTGCGATAGATTTGCAATCAATAATCATTGTGAACCTCCTTTATAAAACCCTAATTCTTCCATAAGAATCACCTCGTTACTGTACTAACTCCATTATTTTTAATCTGTCCTTTTTGAACATGAACTATTACAGAGTCGGCGTTAACAGTATTGGTTGACTTATATTCGATATATGGAGCGTTGCTATCATATACAATTTTTATATGTCCTTTGATATTCATATAAGTGCCATTGCAAAGAACCGTAAGCATCTCATAATTTTCTGCTGGAATATTAGATACCATAGTAGATGTCCGGTTCCAGTTCTTCAATAGTGGCAGTCCACTCAATCGGATTATAATGACGATAGATACCGTCGCCAATCGTCCATATAAAATATCCAACAATAAGGGTAATGAGCACACCGACTGCCAAAAACAAGATCTTTTCTCCAAGAGTGAGTTTTTCGTTATTACCATCCAAGTTCAACACCACTTTCGTTTACAATATAGATGCCGTTGTCTTTCAAATACTCAATAAACTCTTCATGTGGTAATTTATGGGCGAGCTCACAAATAGTGTAGTTACTTCTGCCTTTCACCCACTTTGTTTCTTTTCTCAAGTTAGACCACTGGTGTACACGAAATTCCTTACAACGCCATTTTAAATGAAAGGTATCCGCACACGAATCGCAAATTGGTATCTCTACATAAAAGTCACCCGGATAGCGTTTTCGTCGCCACCACTCCATATCATAGAATACAATACCATAGAGTTCAGGATAATCTTCAAATCCATGTTCTCTAAGGTAAGCAAAGCCCAATCCATTGATAGTCCATTCTGGCGACCTTGGAACTGTATACCGAAGCTGTGATTCTGTATGCGAGATACAGGCATTGTTATATTTTCCATCGATGCCCATAATGTACCAGTCGGATTTATAATAGCCTATTTGCTTAGTCACAACTAATCACCTCACCAGTATCATCACCTAACGGCCACTTGCATCCATAAAATGTTCCCAAATTTTCGATTTTAAAATAGTACCATTTTTTCTTCACGTAGTCATAAATACTGTAGCAAGTACAGCGTCCATCCGGCCAATGGTTCTTTTTAATAGTATCAATATCAAGTTCTAAAAATCGTTTAATCTCGGATAATTTATATGAAGCAAAGATATAGTCCCATGGGCCACGCCAATGGATAAACCACATGTGCTCTACGAAGTTCGGCCATTCTACAGAAAATCGTTCGACTGGTTTACTTCTGCCAAAATTCTTATATTGAAGAAAATAGTTGCTGATACCGTGTACACCAGTCCAATAATGGTCTTTAGTGCAGATGAAATGAGAATAGCTCTCCCATTCTGGATTTTGTATTTCCCAGTGATTTTTTTCGATTGAAAATCTATCGTCCAATCAATCCACCTCATAAAAGTCTAGTTTTACCGTATTTTTTACTTGTTTTTGTAACGATAACACGTTATTTATTTTACTTTTTATGTTCCATAAGTTCTTTGATTCGCATTCTGTCATCGAAAATAGACATAAGCGCGATCATTTTCCATAATTCGAGCTCGGACGCTTCCTCAATGGGCTTACATCCATCTTTTCTTGCTTTGTCTGAAATAGAATCCTTATGAAGCCATCTCCAAACCTCAACAATACCACATGTTGTGTAACCGTATACTCCAAATAAGTCTGGCATATCATACTCTGCATTATGCCACGGAATCATTTTGATAAGAATATCCAGAGGGCTGCACTCATATGGATTGAATCCAATGAGATCAGGAATATATCCAAACATACCATGACTCATACTCATTCTTTTATTCTCTTTTGCGTCGGTCGGCTTTCCGTATTGACAATCACTAATATGAGCTTTCATCTCTTGCACCATCCTTCGATTTTCTCACATACTCTACAAATTGCGTCAAAAAAGTCAACTCTCGTCTGCATTAGAAACAATTTGAAGTACGCTCTCCGCTTCTTTGCGAGCCACCAATCGTTGTTCATATTCTTTGTTTGCGATTCGTTCTTGCTCATGCAATTCAAGTCCTTTCAACCAGTAAGATGGGCATTCGTAAATTTTTTCAAGCGTGTTTGCATCGCAAAAGTATTCTCGATCTCTCTTATTGTAATCGTAATATCCAATAAACGACAGACCGTAATCGCTTATTACAACGTTGTCTTTTAAAAGGACCGGACGTTCATCCATGACCTTAACCCAACCGAGGAAGTTTTCGCAAGATTCTGCGCAACTATCTCTTATTTGCCTTCTATAAGCGCACACTTCTTTATGTAGACATTTACTGCAAATAGCCATTTTTTCTCGCTTTCCAGCAGAAATTCTCTGCCCAATCATAAAATAGTTTTGGAATGTCTCGTACACGAGAAACAACTTTATAAAGTAAGGTGTCACTAGACTTGTCTTCATGAGGTTCTTTATAAATACATTCCCATTTATACTCCCAGAGTTCAACTGTATTATCGTCTTGTGTGCTAATCTTCACTAAAATAGAATGAAGCTTGTCGTTTATACTTACGGAAGCATGACAATTTTCTTGTTTGAGAGGCCACTCATTTATTTTTGCAAATAAATCAAATGCCCTATCGACTGCCATTTCGAATAATGGTTGTTCATCAGAGCACATACATATTCGTTCTATATCCCCATAATGCAGAAGATTTAGTTCCCAAACTTCCATTACGTTCACCACACTTTAAAACATACATTTTAATCATCAAAAATCTTTTCTCTCGGCACAGGACTTTCTCCACTTTGGACGAGTCGTTTACACTCCGGGCAATACGCATTCCAACAAAGATGTTGTGATACGATATCATTTCCCATGCAATAATCGAAAACCTCTTTATCGTCTGCCCAGAACTCGCATCCACAGCAGCATTTGAAGTGCAGAGCGAATCTTACAGACTTCTTTTTATGTTGAATAATTTTAATCGCCATTATTCTTCTCCTTCGCTCAGACTCTTCAAGATTTTTTGAATCCTATAATACCTACCGAGTGGTGTCTCAAAAATAACTCTCAACCGCTCAAAAAGTGTTGGTTTACCGAATACTTCATTATAATCTGCAATATCGATTTGTTTGGCAGTCTCGCCACATTCAGGGCAAGCGTATCGCAACTCAAAATTAGCAGCTGTGGTATAATAGTCTTTGTAGATTGAATCAAATGTGTCGTCGGCATAAAAATCACAATGACAATAAGGACATTTAAACTCGATAGCAAATTTCTGAGGTTCTGGCTCATGGCCGTGCTTGACAATTTTAATCGCCATCTGGCACCTCCACGGTAAAAATAGTTTTAGTTGCTTCTTTCCAAGAAATAAACTCCGATCCAACAACTTCCGCTCTACATCTATAGCACGCAATCACATTATTCTCAGGAATATCCAAATCAGGATTTTCAAAAGAAGCCACTCGAATCTTGGTTGTACAACCGCAGTTCTTGCAATGGAATACGATTACTGGATTTTTCAAACTATCAGTCTTATGCATATCTACGCCTCAATCCACAAAAATCTTTTCTCTTGGAACTGCTGGAAAACAAGAAACGACTTGTTCTCCGCACTCTGGGCATTCTGCTAGTTTTACGCCAGGTGCGTATTCTCGTATAACGGAATAACTCGGAAATTTAATATCTTTGTCATCAGCCCAAAATATACATCCACATTGGCACGAAAATTTTGCAGCGTATCTCTTTTTCTTTGGAGTCCCTTTGTGTTGAACAATCATAATCATAATATTTCACCTCAATCTGCAAACACAAACAGTGTATTAAAAAAGTTTGACCCAATAATCCTATTTTCTTCAGATAGAGCAACCTTGATAACTTCATCGTCAGTGTGTGTTTCGTCATATTCTGCAGTGTCGCAAACCTTGTAAATTTTGCCGTCTTTGTTCTGAAGTAGCATTCCCTCACCAAGTTTTAATGGAGCCATCTTCTTTTCTTCATGAATATGTGCTTTCATACAATCACCTTAATCAAATATCGTTAAACGTATCTATAATCCATCCAATAAGACTATTTAGTTTTTCTACAATCTTATAAAGGAAGTCCTTCAAATGAGGTTTTGGCTCAGGCATACTGCATGTAAATTCCGCTGGGCCTTCTCTTTTCGGAAAACTTGTTCGCATGACATATACTTCATCGTTGCGAATGATTCCAATTTGAGTACAATTATCGCAATTACAAATTTGAGTCTGATTTATTGTAACATTCCGTTTCATATATTTATTCCTCCCACCCACCCGTAAAATCTTAATTAGCAATCACGAATGATCCCAAGTCGAACTATAGTCAAATTCATCCAGAATTACCGTGAGGTCATATCGACCACGACTAATTTCATAAAAACCACTAAAGTCCTTTGCATCTTCTTTGAGCTTTGCAATATCTTCATCGTAATGATTCAGAGCACGCTGCCATGCACGATAATCTTTTTCGAGTTCTGTTTCTAAATATCTTTCGTGAAGCCGTTCAAGCCACTCTTCTTTAATATCAAGAGCTGGATAGATCACAAAAACATATTCATAATCACTCTTCAGAAGCTGTTTACGAACTGCATCATGTGAAGATACGAACACAACATGTCCCTGTCTCGATAAATCAATAGCGACGTTGCAATACGATTCGATCCAATTATCATCCTTTACAAAATTACTGCTTTCAAGGTCGATTGCACGATACGGATGACCAACTGCGTATGTGCTTTTTCCGATGCACGGATATCCAATAATAATCATACTACCCTCCGTAAAATTTACCTTTTAATCGAGAGTCACTGCGCCATTCGGCCAGTTACCGGTCATTTCATACCATTCCGTCTGAAGTGCATTCTCCTTTTCCTTTATGCACATTTTAACAAAGTCATGGATTTCTTCGTCCTGTGGCCTTTTAAAAGTCCATTGCTCATCCACGAATCCTATATCTTCAAGACACTTGCAGTAGCCAGCAATCTCGTTATAAAAGATATGGTCGTATTCATCCAGAAGAGTATGCTCGTTAAACAGCTTTACTTGCCATGCAATTCCAAATGGAGCTTCTTTCTCGGCATAAGATTCAATCGTATAATACTTCATTATGTATTCTCCTTGCGTTTACTGCTTTCCGGTAGAACCAAAACCGCCTGCTCCACGCTCAGTTTCGTCCAATTCGGAAACCTCTTCAAAATCAGCCTGCCAGAACGGAACAACTGCCATCTGAGCAATGCGGTCGCCATGAGTAATCATTTGAGGGATATTGGAATGATTATGTAGTGCCACGATAACAGGCCCACGGTAATCTTGATCCACGATGCCCGTTTTATTTGCAGGAGCCAGCCCCTGTTTGGTTGCCAGACCGCTGCGAGCATAAATAGCGACATACCAGCCTTTAGGCGGAGACATTCGCAGACCAGTAGACACCTTGACGGTTTTACCCGGCTGAATCATAATGCAGCGATCACCATTCTTGTTTACAATCGTTGCGTCATCAAAACCGATATAGGCGTACAGGTCTGCACAAGCAGCATTTTTAGAACCATAAGTCGGCAGACGAGCATCATCGTGTAGTTTATTGATCTTAATGTTGGGGCGATACGGCATCCGACTCATGCCATAGCCAAGGTTCGTAGTTGTGTTTCCTAAATCCATATTATTTTCCTTTCTCTTCTGGAGTCCACCAAAGGGTTGGCTCTTTATATCCAAGGCTCCATTTGATATCAATTACTCGTTGGTTTTTACTTCCCATGTATGGAAGCGAAATATCTTTTTCTGCTTCGATAAAAGGGCCATCTACAAGAACATTTATATCCGCAAGAATGTCAGCCACAAGTCCATCTTGGTTCCATAAGTCTTCCCACTTGTATCCAGTCCAGAGCCAGACGTTTTTTTTGCTTAGAAATTCAGTCCACACACGATGGACGATTTTCTCAACAACCTCTCTATTTTCCGGCAACAGTGGATCTCCACCAGTGAGCGTAAGCCCTTGAATATAATCAGGTCGAAGTAAATCTACAATTTTATCAAGCGTTTCATCTGTGAATGGCTGACCACCATTCGGGTCCCATGTGGTAGGATTCTGACAGCCGGGGCAATGGTGATCACAACCTTGCACAAACAATGTGACGCGCACCCCTTCGCCATTTGCTATATCACATGGAACGATTTTAGCGTAGTTCATTTAGTGCCTCTTTCTACAAGCTTTTCAAAATTAGGCCAACGAAATTTTCTGCGCTTCCTTGCTGTAGGAGTCTTTTTCTGCTCCTCTATCGCTTTCAGAATATCAGCACGTTCCTCGTAAAGTTCTAATAGTTCTTCACCAACAATCGAAATCGGTTGACGCATTTTCATAAGTTCATGCATATCGTATCGTGCCAATTCAATAGCCCGATCTACCTGTTCTAATGTTCTCATTCATACACCTTCTCTTCCATTTTTGCGCCACAATAAGGGCAATATTTAAAAGGCTTATATTTTTCAGAACTCAAACAAGGCGTTTCACGCGGATAAAAGAAATCTTCGTAAAACTGTTCATTGCAATTAGAACAATGATATACAAAGTCTTCTTCGTCATCGCACGGCCAGTGATTCCAGTGTGCAATAGCACGAACTGTATTAGATTCTGCTTTCGGAAGTCTCAGTAGGTCTTCGCGTTCTTCTGCTAGAAAATCAGAATAGTCATCTTGTTCGTCATAAAAGCGCATATGTTTTAAGCCACTGTCAATCTCATCTAGCAAAGGAGTGATATCCGCCCATCGAGCATTTTCAGGAATATATTTCGACATCTTAAACCACCTCAATGCTTAAACGTCTGTAATGCTGCAAACACGACAATAGCAACGTTCACAACTCCACAAAAGAACTTCTGTGTGCTTTCGTCATCAAAACTTGCCTTGAACACTTCAACGATAAGCTGCTCACATCGGATGCAACAACCCATCATAATTAGAGTTGCTAAAACAGCAATCGTAAAATCAATCCACATCAATTAGCGCCTCCTCGATTGGAATAACCTGACCATCAACGTAGTAGCACATCTGACCGTGCTCATTATAATAAGGCGACATATAGCCATTATATATCATGTAGTACATAATCTTTGTATCTCGCTCATACACGATTGGGGAATTTCCAAGTCGGTAGAAATATTTATACTCATCAACTGTTTCATTCCCATATGTATCAGTATCTGAGCATCCAGTTAGCATAATCGCTGCTAAAAGTACGCATACGGCAGTATTTTTGAAAGTCTTAAACATACTTTTCCTTTCTAATAAAAGCGGAATTTTAGTTATTATGTCCACGCCATTCTTGCATTCTTTCGCACCATTCCTGTATGTCTTCGCTGTCATAAAAACAGCTTATAATTGCCACTCCGCAGATCATACCAATAAACGAAGACATCATTGCCAACAAAGCAGCTATCATACTATTCCTCCACTTGTGTAAATCATCACTGTAAAAATCACAAAAAGAATCGCTGCACTGGCTGGAATTGAAAACGAATGCTGTAACACAATGCCGCAGATTACGCTTATAATCGTAAACACAATGGTCGTGCAAACATACGATTGCCCCATGGCTAACCAAACTATCATATTCTATCTCCTAGAACGGCACTTTTATCGTGAATGAATTTCTATCCAAAGATTTCTCAACGGAATTCCATTTATCTTTTTTGCCTCAAGATATTTTGTTTCATTTGGTTCATTATTGCGGTATTCGTACCTTATTGTACTTTCCACTTCATAATAAGTGTTTTTATTTACAATCTCACAAGATGCCCAATTGTCGGTTTCGATAATGAGCACTTCCTTATATGATGGGTTAAGCAGAGGCTCAATATTGAAGTGACATTTTGACTCAACACTCATAAAGCACCCCACTTTTCTCTACCACATGTATCACATACAAAGTGCCATTTATCATGCCAGCTATGAGTGTTATCGTAAAGCATAACACCGCCACAGCTACTGCATTCGGGAAGGAACCAATGGAGTAGACGTTTCAAAAGTTTAGCAATCATCCAATCACCTTCTTTCAAAAATTTTCATTTTATAGCTCCTTTTTGAATATAACCGTAATCCAGTTATCTGGATAATCCTCTTCTTCCTTTGTTGTTTTCATATATCCGGGCATTTCAAAATTCCACGCAAGATAATTTAGAATTTCAAGGTTGTGTAAATCGCAATAATACCAGTCCCATGGTCTACTCCATTCCGACCAGTGAAGAAGATATGCATTATCACGGCAAGTAAGATAAAAACTATTGTCCAAAGTACACACGCTGCACACTTTTGGAAACGCATATCTTAGGATACGGTCAGTCCGCTTATCGCTCCATTTATTCAACTTTTTGCGACGGAGCCTCTCTGCGACAACAAAGAGTCTCTCAAGCCAGTAGATAATGATAAGAATCGGATACAGAAACCAATAAGGTGTTTGTACATCCTTGTAATGATAGTATTTTGTGACCTTGGTTTCTTTCTTCTTTTCTTCTTGCAACTTCTTACTAAGTCTATTCATATTTAATCCCACCAACCCACCCTGCTTTTATTCCATCAATAAGATGCTACTTACTCACCCTTAGTTACAACGGTGTCGGCACCCTGTACAGTTACCCAGCCATGCTTCAAACGTGCCTCTGCTTCCTTCATCTGAATCAGTTCAGGAGTGATGGACTCGGAAAGTACCTTATTTGCATCAGCCTCAGCCTGTGCCTCAATCATCTTAACGTCAGCTTCCGTCTGAGCCTTGACCTTATCAGTTTCGGCCTGAGCCAGAGCGGTCTGCTTATTCAACTCAGCAATCTCTGCGTCCTGCTTGGCCTGCTCCTTTGCACGAATCTTCTGCATCAGGGTATCATCCGGCTGTGCATCAACAATCAGAGCGGAAGAGACATTGATACCGTATTCGGCGGTCAGCTTCTCATTCAGATAGTTGGTGATTGCAGTATTAACACCTGCGCGATCATCAGAATAAATCTGCATGACACTGAACTGAGGAGTGACTTCCTTAACATAAGCAATAATATCGTTCTGGATCTTGCTCTCCATCAGGCTTTCACCGTCCATGCCACCAAACTTGGTATACAGCTCAACGACATGCTCAGGCAGGAAATTATAGTTTACAGTCAGATTGATTGCAATCGTACCGCCATTTGCAGGAGCGTCAATATGCCAGTCTGCGTGCTCCTTTGCACCGTAATCAGATGCTGCATTAGAGAATACCACACGCTGCTGAGTGATTGGGAACTCAGACACATGCTTCAATGGGCTCATAAAGTGCCAGCCCTGAGAAATAGTCTGCTGCTCAACACCCTTTGCAGAATACACAACACCTACATAACCGGTATGTACTCGCTCTGTACAAAGCACCGTACCAACTGCAATAAGGAATGCAACAAAAATTGCCATAAATTTCTTCATAAGTATCTCCTCAATCTTTGTAGTTATCTTTTAAAATGTAATAGGCGATAACCCATACAATCACAAAGAAAACAATAATTTCTTTCATATGTAATCCCACCAACCCACCACTTACACGTTAATGAATCACTCGATTGTGCTTAACACGAAGCTCAACTTCCTGCTGCTTACCAAGATTGAAAGCAGTTGTATAATCGCCCGTGAGATATCCCGTCACACGACGAAGACGTCGAATGTTGTGGCTACCACACTCAGGGCAAGTATCGCCAATCTCATCGCAATAGCCGCACTCCATACAGGTATCATTTGGAACATTCACTGCAAAATACGGAATGTCATGATCCATTGCATAGTTCACAATTGTTTCCAGCGCACCGAGATTATTCTTTACAGTCGAGTCGAGCTCTACATACGCGATGCAGCCTGCGCTTGAATATCCGTCAAGCTGAGACTCAATATCGATCTTTTCAAACGGTGTCACTTCTCGCCATACCGGAACATGGACACTGTTAGTGAAGAACTCTTTGTCTGAAACATTTTTGATATCACCATATTTAGCCTTAAATCTCTGCATGGCAGTAAAACAAAGGTTTTCTGCGGGCGTAAAGTACACGCCAAAATTCAAAGAATACTTGTGCTTGAATTCGTCGCAACGATCTTTGTAGAGCTGACAAATTTTCTTTGCAAGTTCAAGGCCATTATCACAAGTTTGATCTTCTCCAATCAAAATCTGAAGAGTTTCAGCCATGCCGAGCAGACCAACAGCCAACGTGCCATGTTTCAGAGCAGAACGAATATCTTTTCCGTCATATCCGGCCATTGTTCCATTCTCCCACATGAATTTTGCAGACTCAGGAGACTGAGAGCAAATCCACTCGAAGCGTTCAATCAGCATATCTTTTGCTTCATGCAACTTCTGGTCAAGAATGGACATAAACTTGGCTACAGTCTGTCCTTCAAGATCTTCTCCAGTAGCGTTTTTAATGGTATATTCCTTCGCTTCCATTGCAAGAGTAGGAAGAATAATCGTAACAGGACAGATATTCCCTCGGCCATCCTTCAACTGCTCAAAGCCGTTGACATCCCAACCATTTGCAGTTCTACAGCCCATCGTCGAAAAATACGTTTTTACATTATTTTTATCGTATCCTTCATTGCCGCTCCAATCGACATTGGCATAATTAGGATAAAGACGCTGTGCAGTGGAACGCAGTGCCAGCTGATACATATCATAATTAGGGTCTCCTGGAGCACGATTGATTCCCTTAGCCATCTGGAAAATTCCACAAGGGAAAATACTAGTTCTATGTAATTTGCCGATACCCTTAATGGAAGCATTTAGCAATGCTTCGATAACCATTCGGCCTTCAGGCAATGTACATGTGCCATAATTGATAGACGTGAACGGAAGCTGATTTCCGCTACGTGACTGGAGTGTATTCAGATTATGGTACATGCCTTCAACGGCTTGATTCAATTCTCGCTTTGTCATGTCCATTGCATACTGATATGCTTTCGGGTAATACCCTTCAAAAATCGGGTTGGTGATACTAAAGTCGTCTTCCGCGAGAGTTACTTCATCATCCAGCCCTTTGATGATTGGACCATCTGCATAAATGTACTTTCGACCATCTCTATAATGTTTACGGAAGCTCTTCCGTACATAAGGAACCATAGTCCAATCCAAGTGTGTTGCGCTCACGCCGCCGAACTGCTGAAGACTCTGAATCTGGAAGATGACTGCGACAAGCTGGAATGCCGTACTGATGGATTGTGCAGGGCGAACATCAGTCTGTCGAGTGTTAAAACCATTCGCAAGCAGGTCATCAAACGGAATACTCAAGCAATTGTGCATACCAACTGCATAGCTATCGAGATCGTGGATATAAATCTCGTTGTTCTCGTGATTCTCACGAGCCATCTTAGACATGCAGTAGTCAAGAGCGTATCGCTTAGAAACCACCCGGCTCATCTCGCCAATACGACCGCCAAAAGATGCTTCATCAACATTGGCATTCTGGTTATCAATCTTTTTGCCGAGAAGTTTCTCTTCGACTGCATCCATCAACTCTTTGTAATTACTGCGAGCAATACCATGCAGATACCGGTAATTCATATAGGAACGAGTCGTCTCGTAATAGCCACTCTGCATAAGGCGATTCTCAACTGCATTCTGAATCGCTTCTACATCCATAGTAGAGTCAATGGCTGCGATTTCCGATGCAATACTATCACTCAGCTTGTGGTCAACAGGATCTGAAGAATCATTCATCGCCTTCTCAATCGCATTTACAATCTTACTCTTATCAAAAGGAACTTTCGTTCCATCGCGTTTAATCACATATTCCATGCAATCACCTCTTAATCTTCTAACCAACGATTTTCGGCCACATAAAAAACTCCGACCACAGCTACAATCAATGCGATCCAGAATACATAAAACCAAATCACTCGTGTACCAGCTGCAGAAATCATATAATCTCGTGCTTCTTCGATGTTTTTATCCTTAATGAATTGTGCATTATGTATACTTTCGTCGCTCAAATTTGCAAACAACGTGCCATCATAATGAACATCTTTGACATAAAACTCGAATTTCACATGAGAACTGACTTGTACAGTTGTCAGATACTTGCTGGATGGCATTTTGATATCACCATACTCAAATTCTTTGCCAAGAAACGTAATATTCTTAGAATTGTGTTCTTCTGAACTGTAATAATCCCAAGTCCAGTACGTTTCGACTCTTGTTTTTGTATGGCCTTTGCTATCCGTAGTAGTGACAGTTCGTGTATGCATCGTGTAATGCTTTTCTTCGCAATAGATATACATCCACTGACCGTCGATACGTGGATCGCTTACGGTATCTACTGCTTCCAGTGCGCCTTGGCAAAACGCATTACCTACGTTGGTTCTCATTCCATAATCGAACATATTTTCGGACTCAATCGAAATTGCTGTATTATATTCTTTTTTCTGTTCAAGCGAATCTCTGGTGATATTTCCAGCGATAACGCTACCAAGTATCAGCATAATGAACACAATACCAACACTGACAATCAATTCACGATAAGTAATTTCGGCATTACCGATTTCCAAAAAGGTCACCGACTGCCGGTGCCGCCTCATTCCCCTCATAGGACAGATACTCATAATTCTGAACCTCATATCCAGTCAGACCCAGCAGAAAGGAGTTCGGAAACTTACGAACGCTCTGCTTATATTCCTTCACGACACGATTGTAATCGCCACGATAGTTTGCAATCAAATTTTCAGTGACGGATAGCTCATTCATAAGCTCCTTGTAGTTGTCGCTAGACTTCAGTTCAGGATATGCTTCCGCAATAGCTGCAATCTGAGTCGTAATCTCTTGAGCGGTCTGGCCGGAAGCGCCACGAGCATTCACAACATCCATCAAAGTCTGATACTCATGTTGGTCATAAGCCTTGACGGTTTCAACCAGATTTGGAATCAGATCAGCTCTACGCTTCTCCTGAATCTCAATGCCAGACTTAGCTTCCTGAATCTGCTCTTCATAAGAGATGGCCGTGTTCTTAGGCCCCTGCACCATAAAGGTCATGCCAAGAATGGAAATCAACACGACACAAATAACGATAATAGGTAACTTCCAGTTGTATCTCATTTATGTAAACCTCTTAAAACTTGACATCATCGGCATAGACTTTAGAGTTCAGCATCGAATGGTCAACCTTATTAACTCCTTTGTTATTTGGAGACATAGTATCATTATGAGCGCTCGGAACCACAGCAGTTTCAATACTGCACGTCGGCTCTGCCTTTGCCAGTTTTTCTTTAAATGAATCATCAGGACGATAAACCAAATCATGGCAGACACCGCCGAGATTTGGATCATAAAAATAATCGTTAATGTCCTTCTTTAGCGTCGTAGTCAGCTTATCAGCGACCTCACTAGGAACTTTCTTTAGCGTATCTATGACACTTTCAGCAACCTTCTGCTGTTCCTCTAAAAGCCGGATTTTATAGTCCAAATACCAACGTGCCTTCGTCAAATCTTGAAGTTGAGAATTGCCATCTTTGTGTCCTGCCCGGCTCAAATATTTACCAACATTCCAAAGATAAGCATCCTTGTCCAGTTGCCACTCTCGCAGCACTTTGATAGCCTCATAGGGATTGTCTGCACCGCCGTAATAAGACGGGTGCTCGACGTTCTTCTTAATTTCGTCAAGTGTTTGCATCAATAACCTCCTTGTTTTTTTCAATAGGCTTATAAACATCTGCCAACCGAGGATGACGGCCACAGCAGCCACGACCTTCTGGGCAGAACGGATACTTCGGATTGGCCTCACAGGAAGGAACCATCCAGTTTGCTACTTCGGGACAAACCTGTGCAACTTCCTTCTTCATTTCTGTAAACATCTCGCGGATTTCTTTTTGAGCCCTGGAGCAAAGCCGAAGATGACTCATCTCAATCAAAGCACGAGCGTTCATCGTAATGTAAAACTCTGTACAGCAAGCGTTCGGAAGAACCGCACGGGCGTCTTCGTTTTTGGCGTTGTGATACTTTTTGAGGATCTGATAATCGGTGTCAATGTCAGACATCATATTATCGAAAACATCAGCATCTTCACCGGTAAACGGGTTCACATACTTAAACCCATCCTCACTACAATAACGCTGGCTACGGCAGCTCATGCTAATATGTCGATGACGACTAATCTGTGCCAGAAGTGCTCGGCTTACATCTTTGACGTAGAACGTAAAGTTGATGTGTTCAAGCACAGAATAGTGACCGCTTGCCTTACATCCCTTGGCAATCTTATAATCGTCAGTCATTGAAGAATCGTAACAAATACTCGCAGCTTCCTCCACAATATCCAAAGGATTCTTATCACTTGTAGGAACCACTCGCTGTGTGTACGCGATTAAATCAACAATCATTCAACTCTCCTTAATATTCGTCCTGCCAGTTTTCAGGAATGTCACTCTCGTCAATTACGATACAATTCCTTGGTGCAACATTCGTTGTGTACTTTCCGTCTTGAACTTTAATCATTACGTTCATAATGGCGACAACTTTATGAATACTCCAAAGGACTCCTCGACCTTTTCGAGTTCTAGCTCTAAGCACCATATCGCCAATATGAATCTCTCTATTAAGAATATCGGTTACCATTTAATCCTCCATTACTTTAGAAGTGCAAACTTAAACCAATCCGGTAAACTGGATACTGAAATTCCATATTTAATAAGGTAAGACAGCAACCACAACACAATCATGATTCCGACCGCAATAAGATAATCCTTAAAAATCTTAATGAAAGCGATCCACATCTTAATCCTGTCTTTCATTTACCTCACCTCTTTCAATCAACTCATCCACGGTAACCTCTCCACAGAGAACCTGTTTAAGCTGCTCTTCCGATAACTGATATGTAATCGGCTCTCCACACTCGACAGGATATCGAGCTAAGGTTCTATAGTACTCTGCAAGGGCTCGTTCCTTACGACCCTGCTCACGATGGTCAATACCAATCATATCGCCCCACCTCCTTCCTCAAATTCTTCACTCTTTCCGGTCACGACATAGACGTCATCTTCGAGATCTTCTTTATCAACAAACGATATTTCTCCTAGTCGCAGGCCGCACTTGTTACTTTCCGGTCTGTTGTCAATTATGTAGAAGTCGCCAGCATCACAAAGAACCTTATACCAGTGCCCTTTCTGCAAAGTGGCTTCTGCCGGGCCCCACTCTTTATAATCCGTCCTGAAGTACATCCTCATTAGGACTCCTTATAGGGCTCCATATCACCCTTCCAAATCTGGAAATAAGGATGTGCGTCAATGCCGTAGACCTGACCCTTCATGCCGGTGCTAGTAATCTTATAAGGCTTTCCGTCTTCAAGGCTATTGATGAAATCCTGATACTGCGGACTCATCTTGAAGAAATCCTTCTTACCCTGAATCCTCTTTACCTTAATGGTGACCTCATCACCAATCTTTGGTTCCCATTCCTCTACTGGCATTCCAGCCAGAAAGTCAGGGCCACCAGCCTTCTTGATTCTCCGGGCAAGGATTCGTGCTTTACGCTGCTCTCTGCGCCGGTCTTCTCGATTCATCGAATTACTCATATTCTGTTCCTTTCAGCTTATCAAAGTAGGGATCGCCGTCTCGCTTCTCTAATAAGTTGAGCTCCCCGGCGGAGCCTACAGAATACAAACGAAAATTTTTAAAAATCTCAGCACCTTTAATAGTGGCTAGAGATGCGATTATATACAATATATTGTGTTCTTCTGTGCCATCTGTAAGTTGAACTTCAAGTCGTTCTTTCTTTGGGATGGCTAGTTTTTTAAAATCATTCATTTTAGTTATTTGGCATAATATAAGCAAGTGCATTTAACTTATAGCAATAAAAAATATCGCAAATAACACTCTTACACCTTTCTTCGGAATCGTATCCTCCAAGAATGATTCCACGCTCACCATTTCCCTGTCTTGCGTAAATATTAAGGCTTGCAGTATCAATGATAGCTATACGGTCAAGATTTACGATTTCTTTGTTTTTCGTTAAAAGTAGCATTTTAATCCTCCGGCATATCGAAACCAATACGGTTTTCACAAAGAGCAGTGTTAATCTCTTGAATTACGTCCTTTGCCCTCTCTGTAGTTTGATAATAGCCAAGTCGAAACCATGTGTGTGAATCGGGTCCATAAGCTCTAATTGTCGTTGTGTTTTCCACTATACGAATAGAAAAGCATTCATTTGTATTAACAACTCCTGTTTTATTCTGTGTTAAAATAAACATTGTAAAGCCTCATAAATCTGCAAGCTGGGCAGGAGACCAGATGTCTGGAATATCCCAATCTTCCTTTGTCTGCCCGTTATAAATTCCGTAAAAATATCCTTCAGACGGCACATAGACGATTCGTTGCCAGCCATTCATTCCGTGTGACTCCTTTGGCTCAAAATCACGAGTCAAAATTCTACGTCCACCATTGCTATAAGCGAATGCCTTTGTAGGAACCTCGATACATTTGTTATCCAGAATCCGAAGGATGTACTTAATTGTCTTCTTTGAAAGATTCATCTCTTGACTCCTCTACATCAATCATATCTAAAATCTCATCCAGATTTTTTGCTGACCCAACTTTCCTTGCAAAATCAATAAAATCCTTAACCTGATCTTCTTTAATAACCATCTTCATCCTCCACTTTTATCCACCCACATCCCGGAACATAATCCGCTTCCCAGTAATCTCTTGCCATGAAGATGAACCGTTCTCCTTCTTCGTTTACAAAACCGGCGATAAGCGATTCTTTTGCAGAGATATACATGAAGTCAGCCTTGCCAGAAGGAACATTCTTGAGATGTTCTTTTACTTCCTTAATTCTTTTCGCAACAGACTTATCAAGCAAGTTCACATCACATTCATTACCATTTTTGCCCATCCAATAAAAGGAATCTTTTAACTTATTTTTAGCCATGATTCACTCCATCTTTGCACCACACATCGGGCAAAATGGCGTTTTGAGGCCACACGGGTTTACCTCTCCGCATTCCGGGTTCGAGCAACTGGTTGCTGGTACACACCATGCGCTTTTCCATGCACAGCTCACATAGGAGTTAGGAATTTCCTCCCAGTGTGCCACCGGTCGCAACGTTTCCGGGTCGATAGTTGGAGCGTTTTCAATGTTCTTCTTCATAAGGGCAATGCCGTCTCTCCAAGCATTGGCTTCGTCTTCACTGTATTGCTTGATTGTCCAATTATTTTTGTCAAGCAAAGCATTTGCATCAATCATCCTCATATCAGCCATAAGACACCTCATTCTTGTCATCTCTGAATCTTACAAAGGTTGGGAACTGCAAGGATTCCTCACCGGTCTTTTTATCGCAGCTCTTTTCCTTGAATTTTACTTCCACAATCTTGCCGATGTAATCATCAGAATTTGCCCACACAGCAGCTCTCGTGGAGTCATCAAAGCCAGAACCAACCCGAAGCTCGTTACCCTTGTAATCAACGACCAAAGCGCCCATCATTCCTTCCAGCCGGTTCTGTCCTTCCTCGATTGCAGTGATACGAAGGTCAACCGTGTAGAAACGCTTAACTTTTAGGCAACCATTGTGACGTTTACGGCGGTATGGAACATTTCGGTTAATAACAAGTCCTTCCCAATCATGCTGAACTGCGTAGTCAAGCCACTCATCAATCTTAGAATGGTCAGTTCCTTCGTAAACCATTTCAACGACTTCAATATTGTCGGTTCCGGTTCTCCAAAGCCTTTCCTTTAAATCCAACAGACGCTTCTTGCGAACTTCGTATCGTTCAGTGCAGCTATCAGTTAAAAACTGATTTTCTGGAACCATGTCAAAAACAACGAATTTGATGCAACTCTTATCTGCTGTGTCGCTGTTTAAAATCCCTGTGCCAGTTACAAAATTTTGATTATCCGATAGTCCATCCACGTTCTTGCGAATCAGTTCTCCATCGAATACATATCCTAGATACCAAAGATTTTCAAGATCTCTAATGATATGGTCAAGCCCGGTAAACGCTTGCGCCTGTCTGGAAATCAATTGACCATTGATGTAGGTGCCACGGCATCCATTGAGTTTGCGAGAGGCAAAAATTTTTTCGTTAGGATTCAATTTCACCTTATCAATCGGATATCCCTGTTGGACTTCCCAGACAGGAATAATTTCCTCGCCGTATACCTTATTGATGGTGGCAGCTTCCACACCAATCGGCAGATTCTTGGTAAACAGCCGCTTTAGAAACTCTTTGTGCTCAGGATTTTTATGTAAATAGTTCTGGATTGTTGCTATAGATGCGTCAGAACCAGTGTTGTGACCAGCGCCCATAATATAAAGGTATCCACAACTGAGATACTGGATATCAATTTCAGGTTTGGCACTCACCTGCTTATTGATTTTTGCATTCGACAGTCCAGTCACAATCGCCGGGTCAAGCAAGAATCGGAAGAATGCCATCAGCTCGTCAGCTTCAGCACCAAAATCCTTTCGTGCATCCAGCAAAATTCTGGTCTTGTCCGTCTTTTTCTTCGTGCTCTGCAATGCCTTTACCATCGCGTCGAGCTTACCTATGAGTTCTTTATCTGTCATAAAGCCTCCTTGCGTATCCTGTGTTATATGGTTATAATGAATAAAGAAAGGCTTGCCATTACGAGCAAGCCATTCCTTTCCCGTATCCTGTATTATATAGCTAAAGAGAGAATTTTAAGCCTCCTGGATGGAGACTTTTCATAGCTATATTATACAGGATACGCGCGTAATTGTCAACGCTTTTCTGAAAATTCTTTCCGTAAAAATTCCTTCAGGAACGTTCGCTTGTATGGAACTCTCGAAGTCTTTACCGCCCGATCAAGAGCATGGGTTTCAGCGCAAATCACACAATACTTCTTAGCACGAGTGATGGCCGTGTAAAGCCATTCTCTCGTCAACATCAAATATGCAGAGTTATCCATGCCGACAATCACATACGGAGCTTCGCTACCTTGCAGTTTATGACAACTCAAAGCATAAGCGAGTTCAAGTGTTGCCCAGATGTTATTCCCACCAAAGTAATGAGGAATGAAAATCGTTCCCCACTGGTCAAAGTCAACCAGAATGAAACTGCCTTCAATCTTTCGAATTATGCCACGGTTGCCGTTAAATACCGGACACTTCTCTTCCTTTTTCTTTGTCTTGAGATTGTATGTATGAAGTTCATAGTTATTCTTGTTGATAATGACCTGATCGCCCTCGCGCAGAGTGTACACTCTGTCTTTTCCATCACCATAGATGGAGATCTTCGCTTCGGTCTGACCACGACTCGGATTCACAATCTCCTGAATAGCGTTATTCACCTCGTAGGTGCAGATGCTACCACGGAGCTTCTGCGGAAGTACAATCTGAATCTTTGCACTGTCATTCCCTACCTTATTATATAAGGTACGGTACTGATTGATGATGTGGCTAAACGACTCGCCTGCATCCTTGTAGATATCTAGTTCCAAATCATGCAGCTCACCACGAATCTCATTGCCAGCCCAGCCATAAGGAACCAACTGCGTGGCATTACGAACCTTGATGCTTTCTGTGATAATTGCGGACTTAGCAGCCTGACGGTGAATCTTAGTCAAACGAGCTAACGGAACAACCTTGGAGGCAAGCATATCCTTGAAGATATTGCACATACCAATACTCTCAAGCTGGCCGTCATCACCAATCATGATAAATCGCTTACCAGTTTCGATTGCTTGAATCAAATCGTAGAACAGTTGAGCACCAACCATAGAGGTCTCATCCAGAATGATGATATCCTCCTCTAAAGAATTGTTCTTATTATGGATAAAACCCCCATTCTCAATGTCGTAACCAAGCAACCGATGAATTGTCTTGCCGTCCTGACCAGTAATCTCCTGCATACGCGCAGCCGCACGACCAGAGAGTGCAGTCTGGGCAAACGACTTACCACGAAGAACCTTTAGGACACCAGCGACAACGGTACTTTTACCGGTCCCTCCGTAGCCTGTCAAGATACAGACATTACTAGAGCATACCTTTTTAATAGCATCTCTCTGCTCCTCAGTGTACTCGATGCCAAGAGCACGTTCCGCCTCATCGATTGCAGCGTCCATGTTTCGACCAATCGGCTCAACAGGTGCATCCGCCAGACGCTTAATTTCCTTTGCCATCTCATTTTCCAGATTCCACACTCTTGTTAAAGCAAATTCCTGACGATCATCACTCCACCAAAGCGTTTCGCGGACATCGTGCAGATGGAAAAGTGCTCTCTTGATAACCTCTTGGTCACCTTCGTCCAATCCAAGCTCTTTAATGCAACTATTGATTGTCTGGTTTGCCGGGATGATAGAATTGCCTTCTTCGGCACGATCAGCAAGAAAATGCATGACGTAAGCTTCAATTCGGAACTGAGAGTTTGGCTTCAATCCCATATTCAAAGCAAGAGCGTCAGCTTTCTTCCATCCAATCCCATGTACATCGTCAATCAGAACATAAGGATTCTCTTCAATTTTCTTCACAAGAGTGTCTGCACCGTGATATTGATGAACAAGTTTTCCGATTGCACTTGGAGTCAAACCATACTCAATCAGCTTCGTGTATGCTTCGCTGTTATCAATGTTATTTTCAAAGGCATCGATAATTTTCTGTGCTCGACCTTCTGTGATGCCACTAACAGTGCAAAGAGACTTGATATCACCGTTCTTGATGATCTCATACGGATTATCAAATGCTTCGTAAAGCATCTCAAACTGATGTTCTGTCAAAATAAAATTGAGAAAGCTTTTCTGTTCTTCTGGGTCAGTAATCTCTTGGAACTCGTTCATATAGACGATTTTATACTGGTCCCCAAACTTTTCATGGTGAACATACTCACCACAGAACGAATAAGTCTTATCCATATCAAGGCTAGGAACGTTTCCTTTCAGTCGGAGGTCACCATATCGACTCATAATAGGGTTCCCCTGCTTAATTTTTACCACCTCAGCAGAGAAAGTGGCGAAGCCGCCGGACTCAACCTCCTTCCCATCTTTCGGATAAAAGACTCGTTTTATCCTGATGTAGCAACGGATCATATTTTCATTAAATTTCTTATCTGCCACTTTACAACCCTCTTATTATGCACCTAATCTAAATTCTGTCTGTCCTCCGCACACTCTGCAATAAAACCATTTTGTGGTACGCTCGCATTGTTCTGCGCAGTCAAACTTCCACTTCTGAACTTTTCTAACGACGCAACAATTCGTACAATGTATCTTAATTACAGTTTTATCTTTGTACCAATCAATTTTAAACATAGGAAGCTCACAAAGAACCTCTCCGTCAATAGTATATAAAATACCATTCATTACTTTATCTCTCTATCATGCAGCCACTGTTTGTAAGGCTTCATCTTCTCAACAATGTACGAATTTTCTTTTCTCTTGCAAAGGATTGCAAGATCGCTGCCCTTTGAAATTAGACTTGAATATCGTGCATACTGAGATGCCCAACAAATCATTTCAACAATACCACCTGTCGTGTAAACATGTAAGTATGCAAACTGGTTACCACGTTTATCCTTCTTTTTTTGGATGTCTACGATGACACAAATAGCAGTTGCCTCACCGCCATCCTCTACAGTATCAAGACCAGCATCAATATAGGTACAAGCATCCTTAATGGGATTGCTAGTCAAGAACATTGAAAGGGTTTCAAATTCCCACATGTGCTCGTCTTGCATATACTTTTCAGCAAACGCCTGCATAAAGGCATTCCGCTTTTTGTCTTTTTCTTTCTTTCGATTCCATGTGTCCGCTTCCCAGCGCTCCTTTCTTACCTTATTATATAAGGCGAGTCTGGTAGGTTTGTCTTTAATAGAATCTGTGTCAATTCCGTATTCGTCTTTGAGAATAGAGATCTTGGGGAGAGATGCCATTTCGTGGAAACTCTTCTCTTTATACTCGTTCTCAAAAACCATATTTGCAAAAGTGATTAAGATTTTTCTCTTGTCCTTTGTTGGAATAGCTCCAGCCTTAATCAACTTGACAACATTTGAAGTGCCAATCTTGCCACCATTTGCTCTCTGAACAAAGTCTGCCAATCCAGAATATGGACGGTCTGCAATCACCCCTGATACGACACTCTCGCCCATTCCCTTAATGGCTTTCAAGCCAAACAAAATTGTGTGCTTCTCCGCATCGGCCTTAAATTCCATATCAGACCTGTTAACACTTGGAGGAAGGACCCGAATATGTAGACGGTCACATTCATTGATGAACACACCCATTTTGCCAGAATCATCTTCTTTAGTAATCATACACGCAGCCATGAAATACTCAGTATAATGAGTCTTCAGGTATGCTGTCAGGTAAGAAAGAAGCCCATAAGCAACTGCGTGGCCCCGGTTGAAGGAATAAGAAGCCTGTTTCAAGATCAATGCCCACATCTCAGAAATCTGATAATCGTTCCATCCTTTCTTGTGAAGACCATCTCTAAACTGGACCTCCAAGGATGCCATAACATCTTTCTTTTTCTTGCCAATGGCACGACGAGCATTGTCAACCTCAGTTTCAGGGAATCCTGCATAACGAAATACTGCCAGAGCCTGTTCCTGATAAAGAAGAATGTACTGAGTCTTGGCAAAAAGCTGTTTGATGTCAGGATGAAGTAGTTTGATAGTCTCTGGATGAAGCTTATTGGAGCAATACGTCGGGAAGCTGTCCTTAGTGCCAGGGCGGTTTGCTGCATTCACAACAATGATATCCTCGGCGTTGTCACATTTTGCTTCAACACACATCTTTCGAGCTTCAGCAGACTCCATCTGAAAAATACCAATTGTGTGTCCAGACTTATAAACTGCGTCGTAGACTGCCTTGTCATTCAGATCAAGATGGTTGATATCGACATCTTTCCAAGTAAGATGGGCCATCTTTAATGTGTCGTCAATCGTGTCCAAATTTTCAAGACCAAGAAAATCCATCTTAACTAGAGACAGGTCATCCATAGCATTGTGCATTTCAAGCTGACACATCTGATTACCTTCTCTATCCATACAGAGAGGACAATATTCAATAACAGGCTTAGGTGTAATCAAAGTTCCTGCAGCATGGCGACCCATACTCTTCGGTAAACCTTCAAGCCGCATAACGTACTTAAACCACAGAGGGAACTTATCATACACATTAGAAAGCTGCTCGCTCTTTCCAAGAATGTCCTTCAATAGAACTTCCTTCTCAACTTCTTCTCCGAGATCATCCAATGTTTTCACGGTCGGAATCAACTTAGCAACTTCATTTCGCAATTCATACGGAATCTGCATATAATATGGGCTTTCTGGATCTTCGTTCAGTACCTTGCCAATATCTTTGATAGCAACTTTAGTAGACAGAGAATTAAAAGTTGCAATAGGAGCAACACTCTCTTTTCCAAAAAGCTCTTCTGCAATAGAAACAAGTTCTTTGCGACGACGACGGCTAATATCAAAGTCGAAGTCTGCGAGACTCTTACGACCTTTATTTGCAAAACGAGAGAAGTCAAGATCCCAACGAACAGAATCAATCTGCGTAACGTTTAGCATAAATAGACATAGACAGTTTGCACCAGAACCACGAGAATAGCCACGAGGGATACCTCGTTCATCGGCCACCTTACAAAGCATATACAGCATGATGAAATAGTCGATGTAGTCAACATATTCCAAAACGTCAAGCTCCATCTCAATTCTGTCCCGCCGGGTTTGCTGTTCTTCTTTACTCATCCATCCGAATTTTTCATCGAAAGTAGAATAAACAAGGTAGCGTAGATAATCCAGATGCGAATCAAATTTACCTTCAATTTTCACTTCTGGCATCTGGTTTGGCTGACCAAGACCAATATCAATATCGTCAACCATATCTGCAATTTTCACAGACATTGAGCAGCCTTCTCGGATGAAGTCTTCATCAAACTGCTTTGAAAGTGTTCTCAGCACATCGTCTTCGGTCTGAAGATAACAGTCAACATAACTTTCTCCAACTTCTCGTCCTTCTCCAATTTCTACAAAAACTGAATGTGCATCAACATCTTCCTTGGAAAGCATATGAGCATCGGTTGTAATGGTATACGGAAGATTGTACTTTTTAATAAAAGCTGCAATTTTTGCATTAGCTTCAGCCTGATCTGGCGTATCATGAGACTGAACTTCCATAAACACGTCATCAAAGATCCATTTCAGTTTGTTCCATAACTGCCATGCCTCAGTCTCGTTTCCATCAACAAGCAATCTACTCATTCGACCAACTTGACAGGCCGTAAGACAGATGATACCTTTACCCCACTCGTTCTGTTCAATGATATTCAAAGAAGTTCGAGGCTTTTTATACATGCCATCAACGCAAGCATTTGAAACAACCTTAAATAGATTTTTTAAACCGGTCTCGTTCTTCGCTAATAAAACAAGATGGTAACGAGGTTGTTTATAGTCTTTTGTGTCAGCTTTTTCGCTTTGATTATCTACTTCGTAGACTTCACAGCCGATGATAGGCTTAATACCTTCTGCTTTACAAACCTTAACTTGGTCAACAAAAGAGTGCATCTTACCATGGTCTGTAACAGCGATAGCCTTCTGACCATTCTCTTTAGCAAAGTTTACAAGTTCCTTGACTGTAAGAATAGAGTCAAGTAACGAACCCTGCGCTGTATGTACATGAAGATTCACAAAATTATCTGGCATCTATTCTCCTTCCACCATTAAAACTGGTCGCGTTCCTTTAGACGCTTAATCCAGCGCTTGCGCTTCTCGTTAGCAATCTCATTCGCTTTCGATGTAAACGCCAAGATACAATCCTCGTCATCATCATAGTATGCGTAGATACAGTTCAGCACATCACCGAATTCTTCTACGAGGTTTTCATAAGCCTCGTTAATGCTTACAGGTGTTGGATTCTTCATATCGATTGCACGATAAAACTTTATCGCAGCTTTCGACAGCTCAGAACCTTCCTCACCCATTTGAATGAGGATTTCCTTGCCATCAATATAATCAAGCACTCGTAAATTTTTATCTTTAATCATCTGTCTGCTCCTTATCTTCGATGGACACTCTCAAAGTTACAGTCTTACCGTCCTTTGTTGTCCATGTGTATCCACCAAAAGTTCTATTGTTGAACTGAGCTTCAGAAAGAAGCCAATCACGAACTGCCTCGATAGCTTCATCTGTGACACGAGTTTTATCTTTCCACTCTGTTCCATTCTTTTTAACAGTTCCTGCGTAAATACCAAACATACCACAGCTCACATGATATTCACTCATCACTCTTCACTCTTCACCTTATCTCCAAATTTAATAACGTCATCAAAAAGCATCACATAGTCATCGGTATACTTGTTGCCATGAAAATGGCCGAAGTACCAGAATGGTTTGCAATCGTTAGGATAGCATTCGTATATATTATCAAAGAATATTTCAGTTGACTGGTCTACTGTGCTTTGATCAATACCACCGATAAACAATCCAGTTGGAATGAACCGGAATGGACAGGTATGCGTGAGCATAACATCAATATCATCGATTTGAGGGTCATGTGTAATATTCCAGATCTTTTTCTTAGTCTTCTCATTAGGTTGCTCGTCCGGCCACCAATTATATCCCCACTCCAACCGATAATACTTATCTACAGAATAAGCTCCACCACAAACAAGACAATTCAGCATCTCTACACCGGAAAGAATCTTGTAAACCTCACCATCAATAGCGAAATACTGATTGGGATAATGTGAGTCATGCCACACCTTACCACAAATATCTCCACTGATTTCCTTTGTCCTATAGCCCTCCTTACGAGACGGGCGGCGCTCGTGGTTGCCATGAATACAAAACAGATTCGCAGGAATATCTGCGGCGATAGTCTTGATACTCCATTCACGAGGATCATCCTTGCCGTAGTAGTTCAAACCGACATCGCCAAGGCAGACAATCCAGTCATTCTTTCCAAGATTGTGTTCATGGCAAAACTTTTCCAATTCTAAAAACCGATTAAAATCACCATGAATATCACCCGTGATGTATACCGCCATCAGTCAAACTCCTTAATTTTAATCATCCAACCATACATATCTTCGTCTTCTACATAATGTTTTTTACAAAAATCAAGATAACGACAATCATCACATAATCCACATGGATCATCCGTCCGGCGTTTACATTCTTCAATTAAAGCTTGAATTTCACTCTCAAGCCTTTTACAAGTAGGAGTAGTAATAATCATTGCGCACCTCACTCATAATCTTCTTTGTCAATCACATAAGTTCGTGGATAAAATCTATCGTTTCTATCACCAAAAATATCAACAAACCAGACTTTAACAATCTCAAACTCACGATTACATTCTTTGCTTCTTAGCATTTTAACTGCATCTCTTGCATTTTCAGCGTAGATTTCTCTGTATAAGTTGTGATATTTCTTGAGTGTGTAATTATATGTGCGATAATCAATTCTGTAATGCCTATATCGTCGTTTTGTCATCTTCATTCAAAATCAAGGACAATCATATTACCCATTCCTTCGTAGAAATTATGATTCATTTTGAGTTTTTCACTAACCGTCCCATAGTCAGTTTCAATACAGATTTTCCAATCAGGATGCTGTTCTGCAAATTTATCAAGAATATAAGTCAATTCATCCGGTTCAATAATATGCGTATCATCATTCAAGGCCTGATTAAACGCAGTTCCTTCTTGAAGCAATTCCAAGTTTTTAAGAGCATTCGCGAGTGATTGATATGCACCATTCAATAGATTTAATGATAAATCGTAATTATTCGCATTAGTCATTGTCAACCAACTCTCCATTCTTTACAGTCCTGGCCTTATCATCCCAATATTCATCAGCACCGACCTTTCTAGGTGCAGTACCAAAATGCTCTTTCCACTCAGGAAGACTTTCATTGATGGCATCAAACTGGATTCCCCAATCAAAACAAGCTTCCATTGCATCATACAGAAACTTTCCTTCCCGGCAAGTCCAGAGAATCAGACCAGCACCGTGCTTCTGTTCTTGAATTGCCTGGTAGATCACATTCCAGTTTGGTTCACCGATATCAGGATAATTATTCTCACAGAGAGTTCCATCAAAGTCGATAGCAATAGCACGCTTCCAATTTCCCATATCAAATCACCTCAAAATCAACAATCTGTGCCTGCGGAGTCACTTTATTTCCGTACTGATTTAAAGATAACCGGCATACAGCATTGATATATTTCTCTTCCTGACCACCATAGAAGTCATTGTTGATCCAGCCAGTCATCCGGCCATTATCTGCAAAGCACACAAAATCAATGCCTTTTTCTTCATCGGAATATTTCCACATATTACCATTCTTGCCCATCGGAGCACATCCACTATGAATCAGCGGAACGTTTTTAATGTAGAAATACGGCTCGGAGATTCCCTGTGCCCAGATTTTATGCATTTCGTACATGGTCTTCGGCAATGCAACGGTCAGCCTACTATAGTCAAAATCAAAATCAACTACGATCGCCTTACTCATCGTGACATCTTTAAGCAGCTCATTGCAATCCACAATCGCCTTTGGCACATTTTCTTTCTTGATTTTCACACCAGCTGCGTTATCATGACCAAGAACCGACTCAAAATCTCCGGTACTCATCAAGAACTCCTTTAAACTTTCAATCGGAGAACCGTCAGGATTTCTCATTGAGCCACCGTAATAGTCCGGTTCATCAGCGAAGGTACGAAGCAGTACGCACGGTTTCGCATACATTTCAGCCAGCTTGATTGCCACAACACCAGTCAGAGTGTTATCAAGAATGCCGGTGGAGTTACAGAAGAGAATCTTATTCTGGTCTGCACCATGCTTTTCAATCAGTTCCTGAAGCTCTGCGACAGCCTTGTCTTTGGCCTTGTTTTGCTGATACTTACAAGATGAGCACTCGCGAGCCACATGCTGCGCCAGAGTCTCATCAATCGTAACACCAGCATTCTTGCCACGAGTCGGAGTGTACTGGAACGTCTGTTCCTCACCGACCATTGCACGGAACATCCGCTTCTTTTGCTCGGATGAACCAACACGAATCAGTGCATTCATCATCGGAACGATGTAGAACTGAACATCATTGATGGTCGGGTCACCCTTGATATTGAAACTGTTTGCCTCAATCAACGCACAAATCATCGGATTTGCAATTCGTGCCAGACCTTTCGTGCAAAGGCGCTTTGTCTCATGCGAGTGCATATCCATGACATCACCGATGTTTCCAACAGCCACCAAATCAAGATATCGGTCTGCAACATTAGTCCAATTATCTTCATCAACAGCCTGAAGGAATTTATACACCACGCCAGCGCCAGAAAGTTCCTTGTTAGGATATGTACCATTCTGATTGTTGACGATTACTGCGTAAGGATTCTCTCTGTCGCAGATGTGATGGTCAAGAATCAGAATATCGATACCCTTATCACGAAGTTCCTTACATTGCTCAACATCGTTACTACCAGCATCAGGAATAATCAGCAGAGTGGTTTCAGGTGGAACTTCGATTTCTTTAGAGAGTCCATGTTCCTTACCATTATGATGCAGAACATTGATTTTTCCAAAATAACCAATCGCCTTCAAATACTGAAACATCATCGAAGCACTTGTGAAACCATCCACATCACAGTCTACAAGGATAGAGATAGTAGATTTTTTCCAAAGGTGTTTATTCAACATCATGACGGCATACTCAATATCATCCAGTGCCCACGGTGAATTCAGGCAAGAATCATTCAGATTCATGTAGGTCTTATAATCCTTAACCCCTCTGTTCTCCATAATCGTTCCAATCGGGTCTGATAGGTCGTTCCTACTCCCCTTCCAGAGTTTTACATTCATTTAATTCTCCTAACACAGTTCTCAATCAATGCATTAAATTTTTCAGGATTATCAGTCGGGGCTTCCTTTTCATCGAGAATCCCTTTATCATCTACTACAGCATACACACTTACGCCATCGACAAATCGATTGGCGAGAACCATAAGCTCACTAAGCTGAACGTCTTTATCAAAGACAAAACAAATATCAACACAAAGACGTGTTAAAATTTCAATTTGATTCTGTGAAACCTTCTTGCCGCCAGTCGCCACACAGTTACAAACATCCATATTCCACATCTGCATGACAGACTTTTCAGCTTCACCAACATATACCAGACCTTCATTCTTAATGTACGGCTCTGTCTTATACAGGCCATACAGAATACGGTTTCTGGCACACGGCTCAAGATACAGATACTTTAATTCACCTTCAGGCGGCTTGCCAAAGTATCTTCCCTTTACACCAACCAGAGTACCAATTTCATCTCTAATTGGAATCGTGATTCTATTTGTCAGCTCATCAAAGCCAATCTCGAATTCCTGCTGCGTCTCATAAGATATCCCATCGTCAGCAAAAATCTGGTTCACATAAGGTTTGTAATAACCGAGGATGGCTTCGGAGATGGGGACTATCGGACGGTCATCCTCGTGTTCTTCACCTTCATTTTGCATGGCAATGAGCTCTTTTAGAATCAACATACTTTTAGGAAGGTCTTCCTCGAAGTTGTGATAGTAGTCAAGTCCAACCCATTCGCAGATTTGCTTGATGGCTTTTGGGAAAGACAGTTCCAGAAAAAACTGGACGACAGAAATCAAATCATAACTGGTCTTTCCATTGGCAATATCTCGTGTGTAATCTACCGCAGTAAGATTTTCATTCTCGTAAATGCAGAGTGTCGTTCTATTGTCACCGTCTGGATTTGCACACTGGTAATAACCAGTCTTGTGACTGATATGATGACAACCAAGTTCCTCCAGAATCGGCTCAATCTGTTGCTCTTCAAGAATGTAATTTTTCAGATCTGCGATATTTACCATACTTTAGATTCCCACTCGTCAATACACGTCTCAATGGATCTCATTAAACAGACATACTGAATTCTATTCAGTGGGATAATCACATGCCCCTCTGGGTCATCAGGATAAAAACTCTTGAGCGAAACATACTCACCAGTCAGCCATGCAACCTTACCTTCCCAACACGAACCATCATCGCAGCAAATGTCAGTCACAACGATATTGTTACACTCCTCATCTGTTGCTTGTCGTTTTAAACTTCTGAGAATAGTTTCTTTATCTTGTTTAAAAGTACCTTCTGTAACTTTTATGTAGTGGCAATCCATCAAGACACCTCCTTACTTTCTGGTGCAGATACCGACCTCTTTCCAGACATTCTGGTTCAAATTCACTTCAAACATGATTTTCTTCTTTTCACCAAAACGATTCTTATCGATGTTTCCAACGTAATACCGTTTATCTGGATTTAGCCGATGAGCGCAATCACCGCCCCATTCTGGGTCATGGGAGATATACTGATACTTCGCAAACTTATCCTTTGGAATCTCCTTGAATAGAACCATAGTCCAAGCAACGTGCTTAATCATCTTTGACTCAGCAATATTGTTTGAGTTCAGCTCATCAGGAAGATACTCATGAGCATTTTCAGCCAACTGGATACTACCGTAGATAAAGATTTTCAGATTTTTCGCAATCTCTTCAAGTTCGGTGGCTGTAACCTTAAATGCTGCCCATTCACCAATCGAAGCAATATCGTTCTTTAGAGTATCGTAGAACACATACTTGACACCCTGGGTGAGAGCTGCCTTCTGAATCTCGAACCGCAGAGACTTATCACTATAATCAGCGGAGACATCCTTTGCAATAATCAAGCCTTGTGATTCGCTCTCAATCCACTGGCAAACATCAAGCACATTGCGATACTCCTCGCTTTCCTCGTAGACACGAGCGGTGAACTCATCAATGCTTTCTATGTATTCCCCGTCTTCGTTTTGCTTTCGGAAGATGAAGTTTCCATTTGCATCCCGGTACATTCCAAGAGTGATCTCTCGCTCATCCTTATGGAAACGATGACCATGTAACTCTTGGAATTCGGGATTATTGATAGCGGTGACCAGTAAGCAATACCTGACTGACTCAAGATCCATCTCATTCAAAAGCAGAAGAGCTTTCTGCTTTTGAACCAATGTGACGTATGCAACAATCGCCATCATGTATCTAGTCTTACCAGCGTTAGATGGCATACCATTGAACATCACAGTGCCCAGCTTCAATCCTCGAAACAAATCATTCATGATAGGATACTGGAACGGCAAACCCATATCAGGAACACTCAGACGTTCATTGACCATTGGCAGCAGACCATTATTCAAAATCTCAGCATCATCGTTTGTGATGATAACCGTATTGATCTTGTCGGCCTTGCCACGAATCAATTTGTAAATGTCCTGAGCGCCAAACATTTCAAACTGTCGATGCTTCAAGATTCCTTCAATGTTAAAACCGTTTCTCTGATACTCACGAAGTAGCGAATATTTCTTCAGTATATTGAAGTATCCCTTGATATCATCGTCATTCGCAAGGCTCATGTAGTATTCAATGGTTGACCAGCCCTTCAGCCGCTTGTATTGTGACAATCTGGACTCGTCTTCAGCCATAAACGTTAAAACAGACGTTTTATTGAATTCTTGCGTCCGAGTTTCGTAAATAATTAACGCTGCATCGTAGAAAAATTTTGTTGCTTCATCGGCAAAATCGTACTTGCTCTTGACATAATGCCCATACTCGACCAAATAGTCAGGATGCTTGTAAATTGCGCCGACAAATAGAATTTCGTTCGGGATATTTGAAATGAGTTCCACTCATCCACCTCCCTCGTGCTTTTATATCTCATCGAGAATTGCATTTATATCAATTTCATTCTCGTTTTTGCTCTGTCTTGGTACTGTTTTCATCCGTTTCAGTACCGTTTCCGTCAGATTTTCCTTTGTTTTACCTTCGCATTCACTACGAATCGAAGCTTGTCTTTCTTTTTGTTCGAGATAACTCGGATATTGTGCCAGCAAAACAGCCAAGTCATAGTTCCATCGCTGACTCATATCAAAACCTTTTGCTTCTTTCTCGGCAATTATCTTATCTAGTCGGGGTTTCGCTAGAACCCACATATCGTAAAGTTCTAGCGGAGGAATCGAACCTCTATATTTGTAATAATTACCGGAAATCAACTGCGTAAGTTTCGAGTAGAAGCTACCCGGAACAACCGCCGGGGCGTATGTATCTCGAATATGGTCGAAAAGAATCTTTTTTTCTTCCTGTTTGATATGTGCAAGCTCACGATTGTGGTCTTGTTCTCTCTTTTTGGAAAGAAGATCATCGACCTTTTTATCCGTAGCAGACTTCACTTTGTCAAAAAATGCCCTTAGCAGGTCATCTGTCCAAGGGCGTTTTTGATTTTTCTTTTTTTCTACAAAACAATCCTTATGGCAAAAACCAGTCTTGTCGTAGAAAAACGTGCTACAGTCTCGCTCGATGAAAACATTCTTCCCGCAAATCATACATTTACGGATAAGTTCCATTAAGCTAGTTCCTTCTCCATGATTGCGGCAACCTTCTTCAGTTCCTCGATATCAGTCATGGAACGGAATCGAGTAGACAAGCCAGCTTCCTCAACCGCATTCTTTGCTGCGTTTTTCTTAATCGGAGATGCATCAGACAACATCTTGCTTAGATTGGCCTTTAGCTCATCAAGCGAAAGTTCTTTCTTTACATCAGAAGATTCTTCAATTTCATTCTCATCAAGACCAAGATCACGCATATTCAGCTTGATTTCAGTCTTGACTGCATCGCTCAGTCCGTTTTTAATAACGAAATCCTTATTCTTTGCACTATTAGAGATAAGGCTTTGGTATTCCAGCAAGGTAAGATCTTCAACAATTTCTTCGTCTCGATGCACATCAGATCTGTCTTTAACGAAATAAGCAAGATGTGCACCGTTCTGTTTGTACAGACGAATTTCAGTATCAACATTATGTCCCTGACCTTTGAATCCATCAGGAATCTTTCGACCAGTCGATACGCTGACAGAAGAACCATTCACAATCTTGTTTTCAGTCTCGTCCTTTTCGCGGCAGACAACAACATAATGAACACCAGTTGCATTCAGATCCAGAATCAAAGACTGCCCCTTGAAATTCAACTGCTGGTAATCCTTCAGCTCCATACCAGCGCCCTCAATCTTGACTGCCTTTTCATCGCCAGTCAAACCTTGTGCGTTTGCTTTTACTTTTGCACGCTTTTTCGAGAATTCCGAAAGCCCCTGCTTACAAGTAAGGGTCAAAATATACGTGGAATCAACAACAATCGCATCAGCACGGAATGGATTACCATCCGCATCGAGAATTACGCTTCCATCCGAATACTCAAAGTCTTCATCGTCAGCAACAGTCTTAATGAAATCCTGTACCTCCGCGAGAGACTGCGTATATACAACAAGCAGGTTTTCAGGATTAACACCGTTTGCCTCAAGTTCCTCTGTGTAATTGTCAACAGAGCCATTCTCGGTATCAATATATAAAACACGAAATGGACGGCCATCTGCATTCTTCAAATAACACATCTGCATAGCCAGACGAGATTTCCCAGTACCCTGTTCGCCATAGACAAGAATCTTAATTTTCTTGCGAATGGCATTTGCCTTACGAATCATAGCCATATATGTAAATTCCTCTCTAAATCTTTTCTTTTATTAAACTTTCAAACACTCATACCATGGATCACCAGTCTCAACTGCATGAGCAATATAATCCAACTGGCGGGTAATGCTATCCACACTATCAGCCAGAATATCCTTACACCCTACCGGAATAGCATTATCATTACATTCCGCATAAGCTATAGCTTCTTCAATAATCTCAGGATGCGTAGTAAACAAAATAGACATCATGGGAGAATCTTCTTCTGGCTCTTTTTCAAGCGTCTCAATATAAACAATGTAAAACTTCATGCCATTATAGGCAGTATATTCAAGAGTATTTTGCATAACTAGCCCTCTCTGTATCCTGTATTACTTAGCTAAGACTAAAAATTACAGTCCCCAGTCATCTTCTTCCTCGTTTACAGGAGTTGCAGTAGACTTGTTAGAATCACCCCACCAAGAAGTGTCGTTCTCAGCGGCCTTACCGTCGAAGTCCTTCTTTGCCTGAGCATTGGCAGCAATCTTTGCCCGTGCCTCGGAGATATTGTCCTCAGTGTAAGTGGGCTCTGCATCCTTCTCGCCGGGGTTCGGATCAAAGGAGTCAGGATTAACACCCTCAATATACAGCTTGCGAACCGCCGGAGTGCTCTGGCGCTTCATCTTGTTGGGACCACCCCAGATATTCTCGGTCTCAACTTCCTCAACCTTCTGCTGATTAACGATAGGACCAAAGCACTCAAAACTGGTATAAGACTTCAGACGCTTACGAATAGAGTCTGCCAGAACCTTATTCTGAGCGTTTGCCTTATAGTCAATAAAGAACTCGGCATCTTCGATGGTGTTGTAGTTCACAATCTTGGCATCAACAACTACTTCATCATCCTCATCGCTCTTGCGGCAACCAGTGTACACAATGGTCTGAGTGAACAGAGCCAGTTCCTCAAAACCCTCTGCATCGAAGTCGATTTCCTTAGAACTCAGCGACACCTGAGTAGGAACAAAGCGAATCTGGTGCTTACCATTGTAAGTGCTGTACTCGATGTTACCACGAACATACACGTTATCGCCGTCGTGCAGGTTCTCAGAAATCTCCTTGGTTGCATCGAAGTCGGTCAGAGTCTTGTTATCATTGACGACCTTACCAGACTCATTTGTCTTCTTGGTAACACCGACCTTAACGCCAATCATATCATAGCCTTCCGGTGCAACATAAGTCAGACGATCCTTCCACGCGACTTCCTTCTTATCCTTCTCGATGCCCTTGTCCTTATCGGCACGGCGGAAGAAGTAAACCTTATCACGAGGCATACCAGCCAGATCAACATAGAAAGTATTTTCGTTGGAAGTCTGAACGCCAAAGCTCAGAACACGGCGCATAGCACCACTCTTGGTCTCCTTCTCGTTATAGAAGTTGCTACGCTGGGTGCCTGTGACCTTACCAGCCATCTCAAAAGAACCACGGGTCTGAGGAAGATTAAAAATTCTATCTGCCATATCAAGTCTCCTTTATGTAATTTTATTTCATTGATAATCACTTATGTTTCTTTTTATTGTCTTAAATCAATTCACGTACTATTCATTCTATGTATTGTCCTCCGTCTGGCTTATTGATGGCTTATATTTCATACGGCACTCGCCGTTAGAAATCGTCCTTTAAGGGATTATGTACAAACATTGCGCCGAGCACTATTGGGAGCCGTTCTGAACACTCAGGACACAAATCAAAACTCAAAAACGAACCATCAAGCTGGCTACCATAAGAGTATTGATGCTCAAAACTGATTCCCTGCTCGCTACCTATCGACTTGATTTCACGACCACACCAGTTACATATTTTCTTACATGTGTTCATACGGCATCACCCCATTTTTAATATTCTCTATCACGGAACATCTTAGATTGAGCACGAGTCAGTCTATTATTCCGGCCATACTTAGGTCTGAATGCGGACTGTAGCTTGTTGTTTGCATATTCGAGGTCACTCTCCAGAATCTTCGCAGCTTCTTCAATGTAATCTCGAATGGCGCAATACTGGTCGTTGTTGATGCAGTGCGTCTTTAGGTAATCAAGCATATCGACTGCCTGATTTTTCAAAAGAAGCGTATCTTCAAGCTGTGTCTTGCGCCGTTGGAAGAAATCTATATTCAACTAAACATCTCCTCCTTCTTTTCAGTAAACCTGCGCCAATCCATCTTGCGATGACAATCAGAACATTCACACTCGAACTTTTCCAGCTTCGTCACACAAAACGGACAGAGATACGTGTTCTTCTCCTTCTGAAAGATAGGACTTGCCGGAAGGCTCAAGGAACCGTGGTCGATAGTTACATTGATAGGAATTTTGCTGTTCATTAGGTCACCTATTATTTGAATTAGCCTTTTATGAGATTTTTTTATCGAGTTTCCGTAACTCTAACTTACTTGGAAGAAAATTTCTACAGAAGTACGCACTTCCAAACGACACTCCCTCAACAGGGCTGTCAGTATGTTCAGGGTCCATAAATCCGATTCGAGAATCAAAACACAGCATCTGTACATCATTTTTGAAGATGTCAAATCGTGTCTTACCCTGAATACTATTTGCAGGAAGTAGTAGAGCAAACGGCTTTTCAAGCTCATAGGCTCTACGCAATACTTCATCCTTCCTACTAAAAGGAGGATTTGAAATCATAACATCCCAACGCTCTGGTTCATATGTAAAGAAATCTTGCCCGTTATCAATGTGGCTACATTCTACCTTGTACCCAGCATCTCTGAATACCTTCACAAAGGAAGACCATTCTTTATCAAACGGACACCAAATCACAGCTTTACTCGACGGGGGGGTGAACTCAAGCAGTGGAACAACCGCATAAACCGGTGTATATCGCTCATCACCTGATACAGATCGGTCAGCTGTAAGATATCCTTTGTTTTCTGGCATCAATTCACCTCATTTTCAATGTACTCTGAAAATTGTTCTGCGATAGCACGAGCAATCCCATGGAAGGTCTTAGCTCTATTCTTTGCATCCTCACCACGTTTAGCTGCGCCACGATTTCTTACATTGCCTTTATTGGCCGAAGTTCCACAAGGGCAATACGGACCCTTCGGTTCAACCGCTTCAACCGGAACCAGATTAGGAAGACCTTTCAGCCATAAACAGGTCTTCTTTGTCCATGGATGGTCCTTACCATAAAATTCATATGGCTGAATCATCTGCGATGGTTTTGGCATTTCATAAACAGCACTCGGAATTGGATTCTCAACACAAATGTGTTTGATCGGTGCGTTGTAAAACGCCATAAAGAATTCCTTAGCTTCTAATCCCTGTTGATACCGTTCTTGATTCAATTTGTGCCCAGCCCACAACCATCGTGCGCCAGCGTTTGATAAATATGTACACGGAGGATGTGCAATCAATAGATCCCACTGCTCAACATAGTGTTGTATGCCATCCATTGTGACTATCTGCCCACCCTGTAGAGCTACCAGTGCATTACCCAAAATATGCCACTCTGGGTGACCACCGGACGGAGGTTGAATATCGCAAGAATACGCTTCATGACCAAGCAATCGAAATGCTTTACAAACTTCCTGTGATTCCTCACAGGCAATTAGAACTCGTAAGATTACACATTCCTCCTTTTCGTATCCTGTGTAATATATCTAAAACTTTAAAAATGAGCGAAAAACAATAGACGTATTAACGTCATATTATTCATTCGCTTATAAAACAAAAGTTCTAGCAGGTTTTATGTACGCCCTATCGGGCTGGTGGGACGTAAGGGACTCGAACCCCTGTGAGGTGTTATTCTCATCACCCGGTTATGAGCCAGGAGCTTTAACCAACTAAGCTAACGTCCCATGCAAACGCCGACTTTCATCGGCGCGATACCAGTGAAGGAATCGAACCTTATCTCTCGGTGTTTCCGAGCGCTTTTACCATTAAGCTATCCAGCCGTATACCTCAGAATTTAATTCTCACTATCCAAGCTACGTCGCGTTCCAATATGATCACTCTTGGCAACCATGTCGTAACATATAGGTTTCTTTCGGCTCTGAGTAACCGGTGCAGCGTAAGGGGCTGCGTGTGGAGCGACTGACGGGGTATGATCCCGCAACATTCAGATTGGAAATCTGACGCTCTGCCAATTGAACTACAGTCGCATAATCACCCAGCTTGCAAAGCACTACTGCACCATCACTGGCGAGCTGGGAATAATAGTGGTAATCAAAGGAGATCAACAAACGGTACGCAACCATTCTATGACCGTGGTGCGGATAGTGGGCATCGAACCCACACGCCGAAGCACCAGATCCTAAATCTGGCGTGTCTGCCATTCCACCATATCCGCATAAATTGCGCCAACAGGGGTCGAACCTGTGATGGAGGAGTCAAAGTCCTCTGCCTTACCGCTTGGCGATGGCGCATTATTTACCTACCTTACAAAGTCCTGCTGCTTTCGTTTCTGAAAGAGATAGGAATAACAGGCGAGAGTATAATTATGTACCAACATAAGTTGATAGTGGTCGAAAATGTCAGATTTGAACTGCGATTCCTGCTCCCAAAGCAGGCGTGTTACCATTACACCACATTCTCGTCAATGCCGCCGACGGGGGTCGAACCCGTACTCTGTCTCCAGAAAGGGATTTTAAGTCCCTCGTGTCTGCCAATTTCACCACAACGGCTTATAAAGAAATCAGAAACAGCCAACATTCGTTTTACGTTCCAGTTTACTGGCTACCTGAAGGGTATTCGTCCGATAGCTACTCGGCTTGCACCTTATTTCCCTTCTTATTTGGCTTAGCATCATTTACCGGTGTGATGCCTGTCGTTTGCCAATGAACGGCCAATCCCCGATCTAACTGGGACAACTGATTTTCATGGTGCGGCTAGTGGAACTCGAATCCACACGGATTTTCACCAACAGATTTTGAGTCTGTCGCGCCTGCCAATTACGCCATAGCCGCTTATATATGCCGGTCTTTCCCGGCTGTCAGCCCCGCGCAGGGCATTTCGGAGGAAGAAAATATCTTAGTTATTCGTGCCGATTCTCATAGAATTCATTCCGTAACTGAATAATACCCTTCTTGCAAAAAGATTCCTGGTCTTTCTCTCGTTGCTCACGCATCCAACCATAGAACAGGTTATCCTCAGCAGTAAACAACTTTGCGGTATTTTCATAATAGCCACGCTTCTGAACGCTCTGCATAACACCACGCAAGAACTTCCAGTGCTTATAATAAGGAAGCTTCAGCTTAAACATAAAATTGTTGTTATCTCTCAAAACAAAGCCTTCAATATGCTCGATGCCATGGTACAGATAATTCTCATTCATGACCTCTTCATACCAAGGATAGAATTCACTCCAGCTCTCAAAGATCTTAACCTTCTCCTTAATCTGCAAATGACACTTTTCAGCAACACGCTTCAGATCATCGTAATCCATCACACTGAAGTTCATATCATTCGCAACAATATCCAGCAAAACAATGTGCGGTTTCTTGTATTCGATGATATGAGCATCATTCACAGGATCAATCACTTCAAAAATGATGGAACCATTCTCTTTTGCAACCTCCTTCAAATTCTTACGGTCTTCATCAGAGGTCGTATCCATGAGAATCTTTCGGAACATATCTGCAAAAGGCCCTTCAGGAGTGGATTTACTTGCAATGAACATACCATCCTGTTCTGCATCATACGAGACAATGCCAAGAAATCCGTTTTCCTTCAGATATGCAGTCACCGGGAACTTCAAAGTGTTCTGTAGGTTTCCAATTCTCGTTTCATTCCGCTCATCGACCGCAAAGAACTTATCATAGCTTCGAGCTACAATCTTATTCGTCTTTGTGTTAATGAACAATCCCCTTGCTTTGGTAGAAACCTCATCCCAGTGCTTCTTATAAAATGCTTCACGAGAGAAGTTGAAGGAAGAAATATCTCCGAATCGCTTCTCAAACACATATTTGCTTTGACGCATCTTACTGACAAGTTCTGCGTTATCGAACTCAGTTTTCATTTCAACGGCAGTTTCAGTCTTTGGCTCCTCTTTTCGGAATACATCGTTCTTTGTTTCTACACATTTGATTGACTGACCGTGTTCAAGTTCCACGCAACGGAGATATCCACCAAACTCAATTTTTCCTTCGAGGTTGTAGCACCGATGCCCCATATCAATAGGAACATCCTGCACATTTCGATGACCGAATATCTGAATGTAGCTATCCGGCATCGATTTTTCCCAAGACTCAGCCACGGTTAGCATATCAGGATAGCGACCAACACCCTTTACCATCTGGTCAGTAGACACGAATGGTAGAAATTCAGGCAAATAACTCAAACCACCATGGCTAACGAAGTATCTTTTCTCGTCGTAATCAAAATAGGAGCACTGTCCTACTCTCGAATAAACCTTACGAGCCGTATTATGGTCAATCCCTGCTTTGAAAAGCTGCGGACGAGTGTAGTTTGCGAACTCCTCGCTCTGAACCGGTTCATCATGGCCCCACTTGTTCAGCCACCGTTCGTGATTTCCTTCAAGGAGAATTACATTCTTCCGATTATTGTCTACAACATCACAAAGGAACTTGAACATCTCTACATTCTCAATACCGCGATCCAGATAATCACCAACAAAAATGTACAGTTCATCATCCTTCAGGTCACCAAGGTACTCTTTCAAGCAACTGTAACATCCATGTACATCACCGATGATATGAATTTTGTTCCAGTTGTTAAAGTCCTGCGGAACATAGTTCAATTTCTCAAGGACATTTACATCTGACGAAAGTACAGTCACACCAGACGGAATCTTCTGTGTAGCAAATCGCGCATACATCTTATCAATAGCAGCATCTGGAACTCGCTTCAGAGGAGCACGAAGCGCATTACGCCGTTTACACTCATCAATCGGCAAATCAGTCATGTCGATGATGTACATTCTGTATCTGTACTGCTTTGCAAGATTCTTATAGCGATTGATTTCAACAGTTTTAGAGTTCGTTGCATCAATCACGGTAAATTCACCGTGAGACATCCGAACCTCCAACAGTTTAAAGAGCATATCCCAGACAACATCATCGTTCTGAGGAGAGATTTCCATTGTGCCAGCCGGGGTTTCCTGACCACCCTGACACATAAGGCGAATCGTATCGGCACTAAGCGTATACTTTTCCAGATCATGCTCTTTAATATAGGTGGATTTCCCGCATCCGGGTGCTCCACGGAAAAGAAGCAAAGTTCTCATTGTTTTCTCTCCTTTTACTTAACGCATTATCATTATTTATTCATTTCCAATTCTTTATAAAATGTCTATTTTAGTTTAGTATCCTGTGTCATATAGTTATGATGTTAAAATCAAGGGGCCGAAGCCCCCTGTTTTTAATTTTTGTGGAAGTATTCGACCCAGCCCTTGTATCCCTGCCGGAAACTAATGTAAGCTACCTTGCTACACTTTCTTCCAATAATGTCTGCAAGAGGTTTTTTACCATTTCCGAAACTAAGCTCCGCAAGGTTGAACTCTGAATTACTCTTACAGTAATCGTAGACCTTCACATACTCACCATTTCTGGTCAGATGTCTTCGATCTAAAATCTTTGTATGATGTCTTTTTTCGAGAATGTCATTCAGCCTCACAAAATAACTATGGATTGTATTTACAGACATCTTCGGGTCGCTGTCTACACCAGTTCTATCCTCTGTTTTACGAAGAATGTAATCACCATTTATGACATAAAATGTTCTGTATCCTCCCATATTGGGCGCATCATACTGTTTCATTTCATAACACTGCTTGATGATATCCATCAACCTTGCGTCAACATCAGTCCTATCGAGGACAGTACGAGATTCAAAGTCTACATCGTTAATTGTTAGATTAGAAACCTCACTAGAAGTAAGACCGATCCAGTACAAAACAGCAATCACATTCATACGAATCTGATACGCTTCTTCATACTTGTTTAAGAAACCAACAAACTCATCAACCGATGCAAAATACTTGTCCTCGTACATATTGTCTGAACTCACATCGCTCTCTGAGAATTCAGCCAAATCATACATGCTTGTACGATTTTCGTTCTTGATATAACCAGTGATTATCGATTTCACATTTCTGAATGAACGACTTGAGTTTACCCAATTGTATTTGGCAAACATCTTTACAAAATCATCTTTTGTGAAGTCGAATAGCTCATACCCGCACTCCGCTTCGTAGTCCATAACATGGTTAAGTGTCGATATAACAAACTCGCCGCTTCTATCAGAATACTTTTCAGCAAAAGCGTTGATCTTTTCTTCAGTAAGCATAATGGCACACTCCTTCTTATTATATGTAGTGTACCATTAACCCTTATAAAAAATCAAGCAAATGCGGCAAAATTCTGAAATTCCATAGTATGTTGTACGCCGCTCACGAACGCCGAGATCAAAAACGGTTCATCCTTGCATCTGGCCATTGCGATCATATTCATATGACGCTCAGACAAGACACCAAGCTTTTTGATAAACTGCCCTTTGTTAAGTGTGTCAGTCTCTTCACAGAGAACGATACTGTCAACCTCTAGGAAATCGCAATCTTCCTTTGAGAGCAGGACATGAACCGGAGAACGCTTGTATGTTCTGGAAGACAACGGATTCCCTTTGATTGTGGGACTGAAGAAGTTGCGCTTATTGTTACTCGTCACAACGAACGGTCGAATACCGCGCTGCTGATGACCTGTCGCATTGGATAGATCAACCAACCAAACCTCTCCGACCTTTGGGTCAATATTGTTGTCCATAGTCTTTCTCCTCTATAATAGTGTAGCTCCGTTCCATAGCTATATTATACAGGATACCTTTACAGAAGTCAATAGGTTTTCGAAAATATTTTTAGTGCCCGTACAACTCTGGATTCTCTGATACGAACACGCTGGTGTTATCGAAGATCATCTCATACGCTTTCTCTTTATCGCCCGGCCTAAACTCAACCCTCCTTACTTCGTAGCATTCTTGCCGCAGCTCAACATGACTTTCGTTTCCAAAAAATCCAATGCCTTTGACAATCCCATGTGTCTCTACACCAATATCGTTCATCTTCTTGCAGATCATGTGAACATCCACACCATTACAAATAAAGCAGACCCACACTCGCTTTTTTCTTATGTACTTCAAAAAGTTTTCAACCTGTATAATTTCCAAAACCTTTTTCTCACTCATTGAAATACCGCCTTCCGCTCACATAAACAACTTTCAAGATATATTATACACATCTTTTTGTTTTCGTCAATATATTACACATCTTTTTGTTGTATTATTTATCGAAATTTTAGATGATGCCATTTACTCAGCATCATCCACAACCAGCTTCGCGTCATAATAAAACCTGTGTGCGCCAAATTGTCCAGCAAATGTTGCTCCTCGCTCGTGCCAACTGCCGGGAGCTGCCGCCGGGGTTACAAACCATTGAATAGGTTTGTCCGAAATCTTAGCGCCGTAGTCAAACACCATAGATACGGCCAGCTCGTTCTCTGCCATCACATTCCTATTATATAAGGTACTATACCCATACTTCTTAAAGACTTCCTGTATTGTAATCCCATCAATCACAGCAGAATCATAAAGACATTGAGCCACAGCCATCTGACCTTCTAAGCTATCAGCACCTGCTTCACAAGCAACGATCTGCTCTGCAAGAGCACGCTCGTCATCGGTGAGTTCGCATTTCCCCTGGCTAAAGTTCACCACTTTCGTCTCAACAACAGTCTCTACAATGACTTCTGGCTCCTTTTCCTCTTGCTGCACAGTACTCACTGCCGGAGGACTACTATTATAAAGGTACGAATTGCTCTGATTCTGAATCACCGGGCTGATCTTCGATACCAGATTCCCTGCCAGCAGGCACATTATACATATAATAGCAATACTTTGCTCACGATTTATTAACAAATTAGGGTTAATAAGAATCACTTCCTTTCAAAAATATTGGTTTTATAAGCTGCGCAAAAATTCATACAACTCAATTTCACCTTGTAGCCAAACGACATCTCCGCCAGTCTTCAAATACACCGAATAGACATTATCAGGATGCTCGAAGATGGATTCTACCTTCTTAGCTGCGTTCCGATCAATAAGTACACTATTCATAGTCTTATTCTCCTTCTTCAAAAAGCATACCCACACACATTATTATGCAGCGGCGGTTCAATCTCAAACGCCTTATCGCTCTTGGCATCGTACTTAAACCACTTCGTTAATTCAGGTCTAGGGTACAGCCCCTCCTCGTATCCTTCAATAACCGCATAGTTATAGCAGTGTTCAAAGACATCAGCTACATTGTCAATCACAGATTGGACAGCTTCTTCCAAATCTGTGAAGTATCCTGCGGTCCAACTATCATCCGGCATCCAGTAGATGCCTCCAGTATTTGACACCGGCGAACTAAATTTCGCATTCTGCTCATTCTTAAATGAGTCAATCATTGTAACCGTATAAATCATTCACTCACTCCATTTCGTTCAGAAGCTCTTTTGCATGGTCAAGCACAGCATTGGAAACGACCTTGCCGCCGCGATTCAGAAGCAAGAACACACGCAACGTATCTTTCTTAGAAAGATTCCGCAAATCCGCGATAGCAATTGCAGTCTCATCAAAGGTTCTCTTATCTTTCTTAGAGAGTTCACTGTACAGATATCCTTTATAACGGAACCGATCTTCGTAGAACGCAGCAAGTGTCAGAAGTCTCTGCTTACCGTCAATGATTTCATAAAGGTAGTTCTGATTTTCATGCCATTCGTCCATGTCAATGTTTTTCAGAACAAATCGACCGATTTCACCACCCATAAAAATTGTCTCAAGAAGCAATTCACGGTCATCATCCGTCCACACAGATCCGCGTTGATAACTCGGATTGCAGTTGATGCCAAAGAAGTAATACCTGTGGAGCAAGGATTCGATGGTCACATTTGAGTAGGAAATCTTAATGTCATCATTCTTAGTCAGCTGAGACTCCTTCTCGACTCCTGCTCTACGAATATTGAACCACGTTTCGTACCTATATCCATTATCATAAGAAACACCGTAATATAAACCACCGTCGCAGACTTCATCAATCTTGCAACCACTAAGACGGCCAATCACTACAGCATCTCCTACATTATAATAGTATGTAGGCTCACCAGCACGACTTGCCATCTCAGGAATCTCTGCAAACGTAGGTGACTTACGAGCTATTTCTTTCGGTGCCAATTGTTTAGCTTCTACCGTCTTTTTCCTTGGCATATTAAATCCTCCTAAAAGATTAGTTTTACTCAAGCCAATTTATAAAGCATCCGTTATACTTGAAACCTTTTACTTCGTTTGCGGTTTTAATCAAACCTTCTGCGAATGCAATCGCTTCATCCGGAGATAATGTTTTCCCCGGAAAGCATACTTTACTTCCGATTGGGGTGTCAATTCCGTCTCCACTCCTGCAAATTTCTATGCCATCTCCATAAGTCTTTCTTCTCTGTTTTAAGTCTTCTATGTTGTAATCAGAATACTTTACCTTGTCCATGCACACTTTCCTCTTAAATCTCAGCTTTTATCAGAATTTTTAAAACGGCATGATAATGGCGCACACATATCAATCTGTTCAAGCCTTACCAATTTTTCATTTCCTTTTACTTTGACAAAAACAATTGCTCCACAATCCAAAAATTTATTTACAGTATCAATAGCTCTTGCAAACTCCTTCGTATTATCTTCCATAACACATCCTCCTAAATCTTAACTTTTATCACATCAACTACGTTCTTTAATCAAACCATTAGCCGATGCCTCTGCTCTTAATTTTATGAGTTCTTTCTTTGTTTCAAAATTTTTCTCATATCTTTCCATAAAAGCCCGAACGTTCATGTTCTTCTGGTTATTCGGAAAGATAAATTCATCTAAAATACCATCTTTTGTTACCGTATAAATATCCTTTGATGTATACTGTTTTTTCAATTTCACCTCAAAGCCATGTTTTAATAGCCAAGAGATAGCTAGTTCCTCTTGTTTATTAAAGTCCCATTTTTTATTTTCAAGTCCTTGTAAATTCATAAGTCCACCTCATTCCATGCTTGCGCATTCTGTGATTATGCAAAGTTTAACAGCATAACCAGTTATCGTCAAGCTTTTTACAGCAATCTCATAAGAACCCGGATTTTACTCCGTCTCTGCCTTTCCACCAACTCCGGCGATAAACACCCGATGCTTTCCATTCTCGTCACGCTGCCAATCACCACCAAGCATCTCAGCAGTATTCAAGACTGTATGGTAAATCTCAACGGAATCCATTGCCTTTTCTTCATTTCCAAAATCATTGGTATGAATCCAACGCCAATTATTATCCAACCAGCTGACAACTTTCATAACACCAGCCCGCAGTTCTTTTGTTTTCTTACTATCCATTCCCATTTATCCTTTCAAAGAATTTAGGTTTTATTGTTTTCATAAAGTTTTAACATAATTTCTAGCGAAACAGAATCCAGACTACCATATTGAACCAAATTAAGCGCCATGTAAAAATTCCTTCGAATATTAAAGTCCACTACGTCCTTTATCTCACCGCCTTTTTGAGCGTGATACAAAATATTATTTAACTTAAACAGTTCCTGATAACTTAACTTGACAACGGCATCACCATCTCTCCCTTTTGGATTTTCATTTCCATTAAAACTCAGAATATTCATATTTACACCTCCAGTCAAATATCTAAATCTTTAAAATCAACCACTTCTGATTCACCATCATATTCAACATCTACATTCGATAAATATGTTTTGTACATCTTTTCACGACGTATAGCAGCTTCCATACTCGGATGTCGAATATCATAAAGCAACTGTTTAAGTGCTTCATCCGTCAAATTATACTCTTCTTGCAACATACTCATATCCACACCTCTTAATCAAAACGCAAACGGATTACTATTCACTGCCATTATCAACACCACATTCAAAGCAAATATCATAAACGCGGTCATTCTTTATCACCTCAATCTCTAAATTCAATATCGACAACAATATTTTCTGGCTCTGTCATGTACCTTCGTGCCAGCAGTTCTACCATGCGTTCCTTGTCCCCAAGATTGCTATTACGCAAAAGATACGAACAAACTTGCCTACCTCTATACAAGAACACAGCCCATGCATTTCTCCTCAATGGGTTTGTTGTGTTAATCATTCCATCGCTTCCTCCAGAGATGTGGTCACATCACCAAAGTCAAAATCCAGAGCACCAATCATATCCTCCAGAGCATCCACAGCATCAGACAAATTCGTGCAAGCATCATCTGCTTTATCATACCGCTCACCCCCCTGCAGATTTTCCGGCATGTTGTCACGATACTCTTCTTCTTCCCACTGGATGTTCTCGACGTCTGATTTTACACTTTCGACCTCCGATACAAGCTCTTCCAGCTTCTTACGGATGAAATCAAAGCGATCAATGGTCTGCTTAATAGCTTTTCTGCGATTATTATTCATTTTCAAATCCCCTTTCAATCTACAATACCAAGCTTGCAAATGTTTTTCGGATCAGTGATATAACCAAACGTCAACGTGTTTCGCAGATACCCCTTATACTCAAATCCACGATCACGAGCTGCCAGACGGCACACATCTCGAATCGCAGATTCTCTCGGCCAAGAGATGCCAGCCAGCTGATACTTCCACTGAAGATCTCTCAGCTTCTGCCACTCAATCACAGGCTTCTTTTCATTCTCAAAACATAAACCGTTCTGCACGGCATACTTCAAAGCATCACACCGCTTACTCTCTTCCGATGTACAAGTGCCCCATTCGTTTTCGAGACGGCGATATGCCCTATTGAACGGTGCTTGCTTTACCGCATCAATACCAAACGCTGCTCCAAGCAAACCCAAACCAAGTAACAACCCCATAATTCAAACCTCCATTCATGCTGTTTCCAGCTCTCTTTTAACCAGCGGACGACGTTTTGTTGCGTTTTTTAGCCAATCGTTTCCACTGGGAGCTTGTCTATCCACTCTTGTATTGCGACCACAACCAGTCGGACACACCCGGCGATAATCATCGGCAGTCTTGCAACCAAGAGATTCCGCTTCATCCAGAGCTTTTCGCACATAAGCCCATGTACTACCACCTAGATCAGAACACTTTCCAATCACGGCAAGCACAAGTTCATCGCCCATGCGCTCAACATATCCATCAAGAGCCTTCTTTCCTGTGGCACCGAGCTTCCCGATATTCTCTCGAAATACATCCTCGACAGATTTCGTCGTTGTCGTCTCTTCATAAGACGAAGACGATATCTTATCTTTTCTTTCTCTTTTTCTTTTTCTAGCTTGCTCTTGCTTGCGTTTGCTTCGTTTTGCTTACGCTTGCTTTCACCGCCAGCTTTTCCAGAAATGCGCTTACCTTCGATGTATTCGGCATCTTTAATTAAATCTCTCTTTACAGCAGGCCACACATACCGCTCATTTCCGTTGAGTTCAGGCTCCATTCCAGACGATTTATATTTCATCATCGCCAGTACTAGACGCCCCACCTCAGCAGCACTAAGGGGCTCAAAGTAGCTCTCATAAGTATCCCAGATTTTAATATAAGTATCAGCCATAACACACCTCAAGAGTTTTCATGGCAGTCCACGCCATAATCAATCCCAGAGTAGTATTCATCATCCACTTCTTCATCCAGACCAATATAGCGAAGCGTAATTGCCTGACTACTGTGATTTAGACTATGCTGCAACCACGCAAGAGCTTTTATGTCATTTGGACGAGATGCAATAAACTGATATCCGAAAGTTTTGCGGCAGCTATGAGAACCAAGCTGGACAGGAAGATTTAGCTCCTTACCAACTTGACGCATGATTCTACCAAAAGAATCCACATCAAGCGGATCGCCCATTTCTTTTGGATTTGCATCATACTTACGGAACACATCAGATTTACTTACGCTTGTTCCACCGTTTGTTCTCATGGAGTTCTTCCAACTGCCTTGCCGAGACGGGAAGAGCCAATCGTCATAAGACAATCCATCAATATTGATATAAGTTTGAATACACTTTAGTGCCGGGACCGGAACTTTAAGAATGCGATACTTATTTGTTTTCTTTTCCTTAACACGAAGTTTTGCGTTGAAATTCACCACAACCTTTCCATTCATATCTGTAGCTGCTACATCAGAAACCTTCAAACGAAGCAAATCACTTGCTCTGAATCCTGTGCAACATCCTACATTAAACAAACACCAGTTGCGGTACTGACGTTTAATCCAGAAATATTCTGAAATACGTTTAATATCTTCTTTGTCCTTAATCGGCTGAACCGTTCCATGATTCGCTTCCATCCGAGTCAGGTTATAATTCCTTTTGATTACTTTCTGGTGCCTTTCTTCTTTAGAAGAATCGTAGTCAGAAAAATCAAGAGCAACAGTATTTTCGATTTTCTTTTCGTTTTCAAGCGCACTCATCACATTCACCTCAAACTCCATACTTCAAACAATACTTACCGTAAGATAATCCTTCAGCATCTGCCATTCTTACAATCTCAACAAATGTTGGTTTATGTTTCTTTTTGTTCTTACATCGAATGGATGCCTCATTTCTTATTATCTTACGACATTTATCACAATAGAGCTTTCCACATTTAGGGCCATACCATGTAATGCCACAGCGATTACACGTTATGTTTCCATATACCATCATAATTCACACCTCAAACTTGTCAATTTTCCAATGATGTCGATAGTAATTTCCAGAGCTCCCACTAACAACGGACGCCTCACATGAATCACACCACGTTTCGTCCTGGTTCACACTATTTCCTTCCGAGTCCCGGCAATCCTTATAAAGCGAGAACATCTTTTCAGACAACTTCTCTTTATCTTTGTTAATGGTAATAATATTACCTTCCGCGTAGAAATCGCTAGAATCAATACATTCATGTAAAATATGAATCGTCATTTTTATGTACCTCAATTCTTTTCAAACAGATCGTTGCGAACTTTCGGAGTAAACTGACGAGTGTCAAGTTGCTCAATGGCAGTCTCAAGCCGACTATGACCCCAATCATTGTTGTTTCGATGACTCATCGCAATTTCAATTAGAAACTTTGCATCCTTGGCTTCTCTCCTCTTACGACGAGCCTTCTTTAATTCCGCCATAAGTTGATAACCTTGCGCTGCGTTCACTGTTTTGAACTCAATTGCGTGTTCAATATCAGCAATCTCATCACTAGCCGCAGTTAAATCACTGTAGACTTTGGCATATAAATCATCGAGGCTGGCCATGGTTTTGTCTGTGACCTCAAGATTTTTCTTCAACTCTATCAGCCATTCAGAATCTTTCATATGAAATGCGTATGTATTCGGCTTTGCAACCTGATTTGTTATATTCGGACTCTTATTTGCAGCTTCGATTTCATCCATTGATTTCGGTACATAGTGTCCATTCTTATACCCGGCGGGAAGCTTGTTGATTTCACAAATCGCCAGACCCTTAGATTCAAACTGTAATGCTAGGTTAATATCACAGGTGGCACAAATCCGACCCCCTTTCCGTTTCATAATATAATTATGACCGTTCGATATTACGTACATTTACTTGTTCTCCCGTTCTTTCATCAGCTGCTTTACAGCCTTTTTAAACAGTGCGAGATTCTTTTCGTTTTCGATAAACACCTTTGTTTTCGGACTTGGTGCTTTACCATGAGCCTTCTCGTAAGCAATAAACAAATTATTCATTTTCTTATAACCAATACACTCATAGATTAGGGTATAAGTGTGCTTGTATTGCGGCCTATCACCAAGGTTTTCCGCCAGAGGCATCATAATTGGGAAAAGAATCTTTGCCGTCTCACTCTGCTTCTTAGGCTTCTCATTAACAACTTCCTTGGCTTCCACCTCAACCACGGGAGCGTCGCTCACGTTTACTTCAGAAACAGCTTCGACAGCCTTTGGAGTCAGACGAAGTTCATTCTGATTCTGATGCAGACGTTCAATAGATGCCGCGTACATATCTGCGACAACAGCACCCATAACGGATTTCCAAGTGGAGTCCTCTTCGATAATATCAATCGTAGAGATTTTCCCGCTACGATTCGTTCTCTTAATATACTTTGCACGAGCATCTTCCAAAACGAAACCATAATTACGATTCAGATATTCATAGATTTTGTGAAGCGTTTCCTTATTTGTGTAACCTTTGGTATTTGCAATCACACCGATTTTACTATACAAGTCCTTACGCCAATCACTCATATCATCCTGAAAAACATTGCGAGGAGTATAGTTCTTAGCGCGAATCGCGTTATCCATCTGCTTGTCCTTAATCTGATGAACACACTGAGATACACTGCTAATTGCATTCAGTGCTTCATTGCTGGTGGCACGAGCTTCCTCAATCTGGTCACTAAGATCCTTCCTAGTAGAATCAAGTTCACTTTGAAGATTCTTCATACTATCAAACAGAGCATGAAGTCTTACATCAATGAACTCCTTACTCAGTGCAGCGTCCATCTGAGGAGTAGCCAGAACGGAATCACCACACATCAGAGATTCCATAATGTCCCAGCAGAAATCCATAAACGCATCCGCCTTCGGCTGACGAGACAAACGACAGATTTCCATAACACCACGCAAACTATATACGATATATTCACGTTCCTTCGTAATTCCTCCCTCAACATTCCTCAGTTTGAGGAAAGTTGAAAGAGGGTCAAGACGATCCGTATTCTTAACATGGATGTTTTGAATTGCCTTATTAGGATTATTGTATTCAAGCGCCGTACCAATTTGTTCACGGGTCATGTAATACTGATGATTGTTGTCCTCGTATACATTCATACTCAATGCGCCGAAGGGCTTAGAGGTTATTACAGTCATAGGATTATTAGTAGTCATTTTTGTTTACTCCCTCCGCTCACTCTTTAATCATAAGTTGTTCTTTAGTCCAGCGCATCATCCTGGTGCATTCATCCGTAGACGTATTTTCCCAGATAAAGACTCTGCCTTCGCCAGAGTCTTTATCAATTTCCGTACAAGACAAATCAATTTGAACGCCATCTTCTCTCTGAAGATAAATATAAATTCCTGGATAATCCTTATAATCTCCATCAGCTTCAGCAACCAGTTTTCCGATGGGCGTATCGATTGCGAATCGCTTTTCATTCATATTACTTCTCTCCTAAAAGAACTGTTTTATCAAATTTCTACGATTTTCCACCAATCGTATACGTCACAAGCATCAATACGAATATCACCTTTTAATCGCAAAACACTAAAATTCTGTTCACCGTTTTCATCTTCATAATATCTACAATAATGATTTACAAGAATATCGTCCACTTGTTTGTTCATTTCATTTTCCGCCTCAAGAATCGTATTGAAACCCTTTTTATAAACAACTTCTGGGAGAAATGAATTCTCACCTTTTGCAATATAAATATTGATAAGTGCAAACATTTTGTCCTCACAATCTATTCATCAAGCCGTCTCTTTTTCCATGTATTTCAAAGCGTTAGCGAGATATCTGAACTCCTTACTCTTGTGCATTCCATCAAACCACTGAGCAACATACCAGTTGCCAAGACAATCACAGCGACACTTCAATTTGCCAAACCTGAACTCCGGTCGTACCGTTGGCATCCTACTCAGCTTATTCCACAGGTTTAAAGCCTCTTCTCTATTCATTGGAAATGATATCCAAGGCTCATGCCCATCTGTAAATTCAAGCTTCAAAACCATATCATCACCTCAAAACTGATATTTCCAAAACAGCTTTGCATTGCCGGTAATGGTCTGCAAATAACAAATATACTCACTAAAGGAGCACACGCCCTTCATTTTCATCTTACGTGCTCCCACAGCTCGCGCAGCCACCTTCGGATCATAATCAACAGCGTCAATAAATGCACTGTCAATCATCTTCTGCTCAAACTCTTTAATCTTATTGACATCCATATCCATTACTCCTTACACAGATTCTCAATTTTACGGGTCACTTTAAATCCTTGCCAAGTCCAACTCATATCTTTATTACCGACCAATGCAACCATTCCTTCTGGGTCAAATGCAATCTGAAAATCCTGATAGTCAGAATAAGTTGCCATGCACTCCTCTGAATCTCTTTTTATGAAATCCTTTGCCGCCCGTTCACTCTTAAAAAACTCCGGCTCAAATGCTGCGCCGTCAGAACTGCATTCAATAACGCACCAAACCTCATCACACAGTTTCATTTTTAAATCTCCTTACTCAAAATCCCACCATGCGTTAATAGATGTATTCGGAACATAAACCTCAAGCATATGATGACCGTCACGAATCCATTCAGGTTCATAACCTTCGTCTCGCAGTTCTTTCATTAAACTCTCAAAATCATTATTAACAGACTCCACCGCATCTTCCATTGTTTTGTGCTCTACACGGTAAGGACCATTGCACATCGTATCGTCATAAATAACAACCACTGCTTTATTTTTCATATCTAAAACCTCAACAACAATCAGCTACAATTTTCTCAAGCATATTCATAAATTCATTAAAATTATTAAAGCTATCACGTTTAATTTCTGCCCCGAAAATAGAACAATAAAGAATCTTTGCGCCGCTATCAGGGGTATAATCAATGCCACAATTCTCATATGCTTGAATTAAATCAGACGGTTTGGCATTTACGACATATACATCACCAAATTCTTCTACGATTAGAGTGCACTCATACCATAATCTTGTTTTATAATATTTCATTTTCTAAAACCTCGATTTTATTTAATTTTAATATTTATTTTGTTAAATAAATGTTTAACAGATTCTTCAATTGCATCAATAGACCAAACATTAGGATTACATACACCAAGAATTTTATCGCCAGAAGCATTATCACGCGCATCACAAAAATGCCACCAGCTATTATCGCCAGCATCATATTCATAATAAACATCCACATCAATTTCAGGGTGACCATCTACATGATATCTAATCTGATCTTTATCATTAAATGTATCCGGTTTGTATCCACGTCCATTCCATCTACATGGATTCATCTTAGAAATAAAATCTCTTGCGATCTCTCGTGCCGTCATATTCATTCTCCTTATTCTGAAATTTCATCAATATTATGACGATAACAATATTCGACTTTCTTCATCATATAAACAGGATCAATACTACAAAGAATAGTGTCACATCGCAGTTCGCTCCAATGTGTATTCAAAGGAAGTTTTTCTTTGCGACGATATTTATTATTCTTTGTTTTGTTATGAATCATTTTATCACGGGACATCCCCATCCAAATATCAGGTTCCCATTTGTTTTGCCAGACACAAAGATAGTCTTTTCCAATATAAACATCGTAATATTTTTGATGTTCGTTTTCCCCGTATTTCCAGCTATATTTCAAATTACTCATATCTATTTCCATTCATATCATTATCTTATCTTCACTAAGCGTTTCGGTTTTCATACGTTGTATAGACAAGCTCTGTCGGCTTACTATAACACGTTTTCATCCAGTTAAGTTCTGCATCACGCAGCTCTTTTGTTGGATAGATTTCATGCCCTTTGTATGTATCGCCGTACATAAAATGCCTGACAGAATATTCAAGATGGTAATACATTATCGTTTTTCCAACTCCTCACACACTTTTACAATGATAGCCAAACCTGTACGCCGAAAATCTGCATTGTAAGGATTTTGTGCTTGAACATCTAAATGGTACAGCAATTTTTCCAAATCAGAGCTATATTCAACGCCTGCTGTTTTACAAAGGACCTCGGCCATCGCTTGAGTGTCATATTTCATAATAAAACTCTCCTTTTACACACTCACGTTCTCGTAAACCCAACCGACGCCTTTACTATGGAATTCATCCACCCAAAGGAACCAATCATCTTGTGTAAAGTTACCAACTGGGAAACCTCTCCAATTCTGATCAAGAACTAATTCTCCACGTTCATTTTCCGTCCATGCAATATCAGTATTCTCTCTCCAAAGACGTTCAACAAACTTATCACAGTCCTCTTTATTCCGACTCATTTTGTGCATCCACTGTGCATCCGAATATGAATTATCAATAGGTTCTGCAACAGCACACGGGCAATTCTTACATGATTTTTCAATACAAGAAAAACAAGGACCGTTATAATAGCTCATAATTTACACCTCACTAAAATCAACATTAGCTAATACTTCATTACCATATTCAACAAGCGCATTCCTAAACCAGTTTTCATTCTTTTTCCACCACTGCTCTGCTTGCTGCGGAGTCATTTCAATTCCATTGTCTTTTGCAATGCCAATAATATCATCGGTACACCAACGTGTTTCTGCAAACCAATACTGATTTACGTCATTATCCTTTTCCTGTTCGTCTTCAATATAGTTAGGGCAATAGTTGGTGTAGAAATCCACATCAAAAAGTGTGATAGTCATATCATTTCCGCTTAATTCACGTTCAACGTCAGCTACTTCTTCTCTGAGATACAGCTCAGACATAATACCGTCTTCATGTTCCTGAATCCATTTCTCTGTAATATTGAACTTTTTCGCCAGTTCATCAACCTCAAACACCCATGTGCCATAATTTGTATTCTTAGTGCCATACTCTACCATATAATCAGCAATCTGACGTTCCATCATGTTGTCATCCATCTTTATTTTCCTCCTAAAATTCAACGTTTATCAAAGTTATAAGTGACCGTCACAACCTTTTCTGCATCACCAATACGGCATCGATCTTCCCTCAATGCCTTTTCAAGACCATAGCTTACACTGTATGTGATACCGTTTTCAAACACGTCAGAACCGATAAATCCGAATGTTCTGTCAATCTCCTTCCATTCTCCGTGTTCTTCTCGATAAAGCGTATATCCATAGTTCTCACCGGAAAGATAATCGCTATAAGTCTTTACCTCATCACGCATGATTCGTTCTGCTTCATTTTTGGTACTATCAGAACCATCCGTAATAGCGGTCACAATCCAGCCAACATTACTATCGTCCCATGAACCTCTGAACTGTGTATCGCAATCCATGGACAAGCCAGAATGGTCATGCAGCCAAAGAGGAAGCCATGCAATATACTTATCAAGAAGAATCTGACAATCGCGAATCGAAAACTCACCAGTAACGTATGTAACAATCTCGTTATACTTCAAACCAACATACATCGGGTTTACCGAAACCTTTTCATTAAAAAGAGTTCCAATACCGCAGATGGCATATCTTTTTTCGTCGCTATAATTTTCATCAACAACGACACATGTATCTTCCAGCTTCATATTAAAAAGCGCATCAAGAACTTCATCATCATAACAATATTTGTAAACCAGGTTATTCCAAAACTCTTCCGGTGTTTTTGCATCAACCTTATCGCCCAGATTGTATCGAGAATGGAAACAGGCCATTACAGAATCGTGGTCATCCCACCAACGAGGATTATTATCCGCTTCATTATCGCGCTGGATATGCAAGCAATACAGATTATCGCCGTAAGTCCACTTTATTATTTCGTTGTCATAACAATACAGAGCAGTCATGTTTATTCTCCTTGAAGTTTATTCATACCAGTAAGTTTCTTTATCGTCTTCATCGATGTCATCATGATTTGCAGCTGAATAATCTACGCCATCAATAGTGACATATTCTTCGTCGAGTTCATTCACGGCATCTGCAGTAGATTCCGACACCTCGATATCAAAAATCTCTTTTGTTTCCGTATTCACCTTGCATTTCGTAGTGACTTCAAAGCCACCGTCCCAAACAGAAGTAAACATGGCATCTTTAATATTTTCAGGGTATTTCGTATCAACCACTTCGCAAATTGCAAAATCCCAGTTTCCATCGCCAAGCTCAAAATGAGCGTCCGTCACATAGGCACTGTCATTGTTGATTTCAAAATCAACTTCTGTTTCTCCGCCAGATTGACTCACGATTTGCTCAACACGTTTTCTCATCTCTGCTTGAGCCTCATCAAGAGTTTCAAAACAATCAGGTTCGAAAATTTTCCGTTCGTTAACAGCGATCAAAATATAGTTTTTCATATCTAAAATCTCCCTTTTATAAAATGATTCCGTAATTCTTCATTTTTTTGATTGTCTCAATAGACTTTTTAATTCCGGTTGCTTTGCCATAATACCATGTCATTCTCTCTTCATCGCCTTCTTTTTGTGCAGTGTAAGCAATATCTTGGCAATAAGAATATTCGTCCTTTAAGGCAATGATAATCTTTTTAACATCATTCATATTCATTCACCTCTTATGCACTAGCCTTTTCTTCAAAAGCGTCCCAATCAGACCAAATCTTATCGACCTCTCCGTTCTTAAAACCATTTTTATAATCGGTAAACTCAACATAATAGTTGCTTGTCCACTCATTCAGAGCGTGTTCGTAAATGGCTGCAACACCACGCTTTGTTTCAACAACAAAGCTATCGACCAAAACACCTTCAACATAAGCACCAGTATATTGTGCTTTATTCTGGTGCATCCAACGGTTAAGAGCACCTGCATTAAGATAAAACCGTGTCATAACTCATTCCACCTCCATAAGTCTATTAGCTAATTCTTCCAACATTTCTTTAATAGCATTAGCGTCGTCAATAAGTTTTCTGACACTAGAAGGACAATCGCCTTCACCACGATATCCCACCAACATCTTTGCGTGCTCATCAGCATCAAAATCACGGGCATACTCATAAACTGATTCAGGAAAATTTTCAACCTTCACACAAACGATTAAGTCCTCTCCTGCTGGAGAATAATTTTCAATTCCAACTCTGCCATTATTTGTGTAACCGCATACGCGCCAATCCAGCGATTCCAAAACATCAATATATTTAGGATGAATTTTCATAGTTTATTCTCCTTTACTCTGCAACTATCATAGCAAGAACTGGCTCACCGGAACCCTTCAATTGAAGTTCCAGAATATCGCCATCATCCACGACCTCACATTTGTTCAGATAATCCTGAAGGAAGAACATCTGACATTCTTGCCAAAAGATTTCTTTCGGATCTTCGTTCTCATCTACGAATACATTCTTATGATGGAACGATTCATTCCAAACCCAACCTTCACCATCAAAACAAGCGTGAACTTCCCTCAGATCCCACATAATCTTCACTCCTTAAAACTCCATTGTTTCTCAGTTCTTCTACAAGTTCTTCTTCGATGTTCTCTTTTTCATTCTCCGAAATATTAAGAGAATAAAAAGCACGAATCGAATTGTATAACGGCCTACACCTGTACATAACATCAAGATAATATCTATCACTTGTGTTGAACATCAAGGCATAACCTGTTCCATCTTCTTCGTGGTAATTATTTATTATTAAACCCCACATAATTCAAACTCCGTAATTCTTATTCAAATCTTCAAAAAGAAGGTCTCGAATTTTATTCATATGATCTTCGTCAATTTCATACGGCTTATAAATCATAATGCCGTAGTCCATAACAAGATACATAACCGAATATCCATACGAGTTTCCATCATCTTCTTTATATCTAAACTCTGCACAGCCAAATTTGTGATCTTCTGCATATTCGTTTGCAATTAAAACCCACATAATCAGTCCTCCCCAAAAATATGACGCTTGCTAAGGTCATCATAGATAATATCCTCAATTTTATTTTTGGTATTATCATCGAGCTCTCCGTAAGGAGCATCATCAAGATAATAGAAGTAAATTTCATTTCCAAGATTCTTGTACATGACACTTACATAAAACCCAGCTGAAATTCCATTCAGTAAAGCATATCCAATACCGTATACTTCTGAATAATTGTTACCCATTAAATCCCACATAGTTAATCCTTCCAAAAGTTGAGTTTCTTTTTGATTGTCATTTCAATTTCGTCTTTATCACCGTCAGATAGAATCTTATTATCGTACTCGGAATAGCAAAACATAATGCTACGGCCATTATATTTATACATAACCATTGCTGTTTTTAATTGTTTGTCACGAAAAAAGGTTGCGCACCCAATCCCATATTTTTTAGAATATTCATTTTCAACTAAATCCCACATTTTATTCAGTCTCCTTTGCGTCTTTTACCGTAGCATAATCAATATCAATTGGGTTTGGATTATCTGGTTCGATTTCACCGGCAATAAATCTATCTTTCGCAATTTTATAAGCATCATCTTTGTTGTCTGCTTCAACAAACGTTGTGTAAGTAACACTTGTTTCAATAGTAACGTAATAGCCGTTCATTTTACACACTCCCAACATTCTTAAATCCATAAAGGCTATAACCTTTATATTTGAAATACCGCATCGCTTTGTTAATCTGAGAAGAGCTTGCTGTCGAATGGCTTTTTAGGTATGTATTCTTATATTCACACAGCTTCTTATACTCATCACTTTCACGATGAGCTTTCAGTTTCTCACAATGGTCGTGGCAACCAGGATAACGCTCAGGTGCCACACAGTAACGGCAAGGATCAGTCAATTTCTGCCACCTCATCAATCCATTCTTTAATTTCCTTCCACGAATCAAAATACATCGGAAGACTACTCAAATTAGAACAAATACGAATATCACCATCAGAACTTTCAAGTTCATCAATCCAATATCCATTATGTTCCAACTTTTGTTTAATCTTTCCTACTCTATCAAGAGAGCTAAATACTTCTTCGATACAGTTGCTCCACGCATCGTTTTCAGGTACATCACAATCAAAATTTTCATTAAAGCACTCTGCTAATTCTTCTGCATACTCAATCGCTTCATCGTAGGAATAACCATATTTTTCTTCAATCAAATCAATATTAAGTTCAATCTGATTTTTTGCATCGCTGATACGATACTGAAATTCTCTATAACGGTATGCCGCCTCAATCTGTTCAGGCGTCATCTTCCAAGACTTTCCATTCCAGCTGGTCACAATAATCTTATTTTTGCTATTCATACTGCAATCTCCTTTTCTCTTGTAAACTTAATCACCAGCGCATTCACGTTAGCTGCTTCCATCGTTGACTGCTTTGCGTCTTCGTGATTGCCAGCTCTAAGAAACGAAACGCTCTGATCCATTAGCTTACGCCGATAGAAAGAAAGAGCTGCGAGAACGATATTCTTTTCAGTGTTGGTCATGTTCTTTTTCCTCCTGCTCACGTTCCTTGTGAAATTTTCGCACTTCTTCCCAAAAATCAAACGGATCAGAATTGTGATAAACAAGCTCCATGTATTCTTTTCTACTGTTAAAATGGTTTATGTTAGTATCCATTTTTATCACCTCAATCAAAACTGAATCACTTCATGCTTGACTTTCTCCAGCATCTCTTTCTCTTGTTCTTCAAGACGCTCAACTTCACACAAAACATCACGAATACCAAAGACAACCAAATCCCGGTCACGCTCACGTTCTGCTCTATGTGCTGGATTGTTTTTGCAAAATCCTTCGCACAAGTTGTTTTCTCTTGCAATCAAATTATCAATCGCATATTTTAAAATACGCTTATCTTTTTCGGTCATTTTTATCACTCCTGCTCCATCGTTACGCAAATCAAAGGATCATCTGGATATGCTTCTTCGTCAGAAAAACATACACCTTTTGACACTCCCCTGACCTGAAGTTCTTTCCAGTCTCCGAATTCAGTATTGGGATACATTCCAAAAATCAATTCGGTATTTTCGTCATAGCCAAACTCCTTCAACTTTTTAATAAATTCAGAAACAGTCATAAACAAAATCCTCCACAGTGCCATCAGGAAGCTAGTGAGTCCGCCAGTAATCCAAGCGTTCGGAAAGTTCTTCCTCCTCTAACCCATCATAATATTGATCTAAATATTTCTGTTCATAATCTCGAATTTCATTTTCAAGTTTTTGCTTTTCTTCTTCGAGTCTTTGTTTTTCTTCAAAGAAAGCATCTATTCCTTCTTCAATGGGGTCGTCCCTTAATATTTTCATTCTGTAGCCTCCCTAGTCATTGTAAAAGCATGATTTTAAGCCGTTTTGTAATTCGCACAGTTATTCAAAAACTGCAACACTTCATTTGGTGAAAGATACCCAGCAACATCATCCAAGGTGTCGTAGAGCTTATTTGTAACCCATTCGCCGCTTTCATTCCATGCGGCCACTTCTGCTGTATTAGAACTTGCTTCTTTTGAGAAAGAGAAGTCTTTGCTAAAATGATTATCGCAATAATTCCCAGCTCCCCACTGGACGCTTGCAGTAATACCATTTGCAAAAGTCATATTGAACCCTTTATTTAAGGTCGAATTAAACTTCTTCATGTCAAACACTCCTTTTAATATTTTTATGCTTTCGCATTCTGATAGCGGTTATGTCTGCCCTAGTACCGCTAATCACCTGCATCCACTACTTATACCACCCAGACTTGACTTCTTATGTAGTCCTCAATATCTGTTGGGTATCCATTGCGCTGGATGTACTGACACAGAACACGCTGAACATCTCTGTTATCTCCGTAATCCATTGCAATAGAAATATCCTCGCCGTTTGTCCCAACACCCAAACGTTCATATTTTCTGACCTCATTATAGAAATCATGTGCGCTGTAATGTCTGCCGTTCCTGCGGTCAAGAATTGAATCGATAATCATCAGCCAACCCACCCTTCTTCAGAAGCCATATATCCCTCGTCAATAAGGAATCTATGGAAGTCGTCGCTCAAAAGCTGATTACCATAATAGTTGGTAAATACTCTTGCGACATCTTCACCAGACATTTCACAGAGAACGTCCCAAATCTTTTCTTGAGTATCAGTCATTTTCTTTTCCCTCATAATATTGAAAAACACAGTTATACATCATGTTTCCTGTAATTTGGTCAACAAACCTTGTACAGTGTAAATTCATCGTGTATCCGTTTTCGTCGCACCATTCTGAAATAATTTTTGTGGTCAACGGCGTAACAAAAACATATAAATCACTTTGCCAGTGATGAATTTCTGCTTTCGGATATCCGGCATCCAAAAGCCGTTTAAGCAACGTCTTACGCATTTTCTTCCATCTCCTTTACAGTTTCGTCATCCCAATGGAAACCACGCTTTTCATAAAGCGGAATCCAATGCGCTTCGTAGAAGTCATATCCGCAGCCATCAATGCCAAAAACATACTCAAAATCTTCTTGCTCATAGATACGAAAACCACAGTCTGCCATTTCCTGAAGATGATTCTCAAGCCACCAATTGTCACAGCCGTCACTGAACTGCCACATCGTGCCCCACATCGGAAGACCATCATCACGAATGACTTCAAATTCGTCCGTACTCAGATGAATCTTCACGCTGGTGTCCTCGTCTGGAACGATGGTATAAATCATTTCCCCATCGTCATTCTTGCTATAGCCAACAATCTCACCTTCGCCGTTATAATCACCACCCCAAATCGAGACACGATTATTGATAGTCGGTGGTGTGATCTCCGTCATCTCCTCACCGACCTCATACATATTCAGTTTTTCCAGCTTTTCAATAACGCTCTGAGGAATCGCATTAAATTCCTGAACCCATGCGTATGCTGCGTCTTTCTTAGTTTTATACATAGCCATAGTTGGATCTCCTTTTCTTGCGTATCCTGTATTATATAGCTGAACGGTAAAAATAAAAGTCCTCTAACGGACTGCCTTTCTTAGCTACATAATACAGGATACCGATAGAAATGTCAAGCACTAAAATGTAGATTTTATTAACGCTACATTTTAGTACGTTGATACGTTTTATTTCTGCGAACATTTTGTGAACATACGGTCAAGCCATGCCAAACAGTTTTATTCCGGCAATACCCATGTCTGCCGGATACAGGTTTACAACACGATTGTCGTAAAACTCTGCAATCAAATTGCTGTTACAGATATCTGCGTAAGCATCATCCATGGACAGACCAGAAAAATCCACTGCGTTGTAGTCATCCACACCAGAGAATCCGTTCAACGCTTCCTGATAGAATGCCCTCGTCATTCTTGTTTTATTACCATCAGGAGTAACGACAAACAAATTCGTCAGGCCATTCTGACCAAAAACTGCAACATAGATACCGCCTGCGTTATCCTCGTAAACCTCAACAGTAGCACGCATTCATGCATTCTCCTTTCTTATCAATGACCCCAACGGCATACAACCACGCCGTTGATCCAGATGGAAATATTGGCACCCTGCCGATACCATTCGACAGCTTCACGATGAATGTTGGTGATAACACCGGTTTCATCGTTCATAAAATACTGACCTTTTTTCATCTTGTGTTCTCCTTTACACTCTCATGCACTCATCAAGATAAATTCGTTTACCGAAACACTTGACGTATGCTCTGCCAGACGGTGCATAGATGATTTTCAGATGGTGGTAACTATGATACTTCTCATCATCGCACAGCACACCAGACACACCGTAAATGTAATCATCAATGCCATACTGAACGTCACCATGAATCTGGAACCCACCGCACCGGCCATAACTGCTATCATAAGCGGTTACAGGATGGCTCTTGCAATACTCTCTTGCGGTCATATCAAGCTCTCCTTAAAACATATCTTTTATTCTGACGGCATTCCAAAGACTTCAATATAAGCTTTCTTGACTGCCGTTGTGATATGCGAATCATGTACGTTGTACTTATCGTACCACCCACAAATCGTACCAGAAGTGTACACATACCTGAGTAAATCCCATGCGATCCGGGTCAACAGGTCATTATACTTATGCTCTGCAATGACGCTCTTGACATATTTCTGCCAAGCGTCTGCGTTAGTCGTTTTCACATACTGAAAGCGATTAACAATATCAGGATAAACAGGACCAAGCTTCATCTTTGCCATATCCATTCTCCTTTACTCAAAGTTCTTACAAAGACCCAGACCGCCACATTCACGAGGTAAGCGCCTGAGTGCATCCCTATGAGGGCAATCTAGCCTTTCGCAATACTTGCAGTTTGCATTCTGCCGTTCCTGCTCTACAAAGAAATCCTTTGCACTTTTCATGTCACAAAAGTAATGACCCTGATCCCATGTGTAGGAATCCGGGTCAAAATGCCATGCAACAATGTAGGGCTGATAGTGATTCTTCTTGTAAAACAACGCCGTATAAGCATTGCCTACTTCAAGAATATCAATATCTTCTCTGTTCATCAGTTCAACCATCCCTTCCATTCTGCCACACCCACAGCAACAGCACCAATAACGAAAACCCACATCATGGGCGCAATACATCCGGCCTGATAAGCCGAATAGCCAAAGAGCATCAAGAGACTTTTCATTTCAATCTTCCTTTCTTATTCCATCCAGCTTTTCGCCGTACTGACATAATCAACACCAGCGTCTGCCAGGGCTTCCTGATAGATTTTCACAAGTTCTGTGTCACCAAACGTTATGGCAACATCAAGAGCTGATTCAATAGCAATAATTGCCATAATAAATCTCCTCTTTTATTGTGTGATGTGTTTTCATTTTGCATATTCTTCGTTTTATTTGTATAATTATGCAAAACAAGGCATAAAGAAAACGCCTTGCAATAAATTCACAAGACGTTGTTGCTGGAGTATGAAGTTCTTAGGAATTGTAGGTATAACCTTCAATCAGTTGCACAAGTACAGCTCTTTTCGTTGTTCCCTCTTGCTCAATTTTTGCGGAAAAATCCTCAAAAAGCTTTTTGGGAATTTTGATTGCAAGCTGACTATTCGTTTCCATTCGCTTTTGATATTCGGTTGCATAGTTACGATCTGCCATAGTTGCACCACCTTTTGATGCAATTATAGCAAACTTTTCACTCTTACGCAAGTTCTGACCACTTGAAACAGTTACTGACATGATTCACCTTGCCTTTCTACCAGAAGGTACAGGGAAAACAGGCTCAAGAGGACGCATATCACCACGGATTTTTCCAGCACCGCTGCCGTCCATGTACTCTGCAATCTTGCCATAGACCTTCTGAGGCCGTCTGTTCATCTCGATAGTTTCCCCATAGATCAAGCTAGAGGCATTATTGTACTCTTCCGGAAAGGAATCGTTGCGAGTGCGGAAAGCCTTAGTGTGTTTTGCTGCCTTCTTGCTCTTACGATTTGCACTAGCAGACCCAGTGCCAGCAAAACGTGCTGCATAACGTCCAGCCTTCTTGCGTTCTGATTTCACTGCCATATCAAAATGCACAGTCTCAGGATTTACGCCAACAGGTTCACTTCTGATAAAGTTAACGACAGTCTGATTATAAGACTTCTCCCACGGAACCAGGCCCTTACCAGAACGCCAAACCATGCCGATCTGATTCACTCTGACGACTGCGATAAAACGCAATCCCTCTGCGGTCTGACCATAGTATGCATTAGACGGCACAGAATGACCGTCAAACTTAATCTGACGGTCTGCATAGTTCTTGCACAGGAACTTTTGCATAGTATTCCCTTCTTTCGATTGATAGTGACGGCATTACTGCCGTGTTGGTAGTGGTTACGTCTTCCCTAGTACCACTAATCGCCTAGCATTTATGTAGAGCTCTTGCGTGTTCACGATGGTTATATGGTCCACTTACAGGGTCTCTTCTGCGCTGAAGTCGTTGGTGAAGTCCTTGCTCTGAAGGTCTGCCAGCTTAGTCTGAGCAGATTCCAGGCTCTTCTTGACGTCTGCCAGATCCTTTTCCATGCCCTGAACAGCCTTCATCTTCTTTTCCAGAGTTTTTGCGTTGGTATCTTTCTTGCTCTTGAGGGAGTCCAACTCCTTCTTAGCACTAGACAGCACTTCTTCTGCATTCTCAACACTCTTAGTAAGGCGCACAACCTTAGAGGACAGCTTGCGGACACTTGCACGGCGGTCACGCTCTGCCATAGAAAGCATAGCAACACCGCTTGCGTTAGCACTAAACCATGCTTCGACCCACTTTACAAATTTGGTCTGAGATTCTGCTTCCGTGTCATAGCCGTGGCCTGCGGTGGTAGCAGTGAATGCACGCACCTTGCCCACGCTCTGCTCAATGAACTGCTCAACAGTGAAGGTTGCAAAGACGTCATTGACTTTGAAGCTGTCGCCCATGATAGCGGTGGTAAGGCTTGCCAGATCGTTGAAGTAGAAGGTTTTAATCTTCTGAACAGAGTCCGCGTCTGCGGCATAACGTGCCAGCAAATCAGCATCCAGATAAACCGCACGGACGGCCTTACAATAGGTCTCGTACTGCTCTGCGGTGATACCCTTCAAGCAGTCTCTGCCCAGAGCCTTCTCAGAGGTGTTGACTTCCTTGCCACCCTTCTTGAACAGGGCAACGGCGGCACCGGTGGTGCGGTTCTTCTCTGCGGCTGCGGTAGCGTTGAAGTTGATAGCGGACAGAATGGTAGTAGTAGACATAGTATTTTCTCCTTTGTTGTGTTATAATGTGTGTACGGACTTCTTGCTATTATGAGCAAGCCAAGTGCTACAGACAAAAATCCAGGTTCTGCCTGTAGCCTATGGTTCGCCCACGATGGGCAAATATGTATGCTGTAAAGCATGGTTTACCCTCTGTCTGCCAAAACAGCCCTTCAACCATGCTTGCTATTATTTAATTGTCACGGAAAACCGTCTATTTCTGCTATTGTCTGCGACACGTCCAAACTTTTGAAGTCCAAACAAAAAGCGCCAAACTTTTGAAGTCCAGCGCCGTCAATTGCGTATCTTTGCAAAAATATTCTGTTTTCTCAACCATGCAAGGTTGCATTGTACCGCTCAAAAGTAACAAGCTGATGATTTACATTTGAAACGTTGCCTAAAACATAGGTTTTAGGATTCTTTCAAAACGGTTATATTGTTTTTATCCTTCCAGCGCATTCCGTCAATCTGAAATCAGTTCCGACCTGTTTTGCAAGGTGAACTACTTGAACAAGTACGGATTCCAACCGCCTTGCCCGCCGTGCCATTTGTTCAACCGTTCGACTGATTAAAGGGTTGATTTTGTGTGTACACGTTCAAACCGTCATACCCTTGTACCCGCCTATTAAGCGTGGTGTTTTGCATGAGCGCCGTTCTGTACTATTTGCTTTTGCACTTCCTTTCGTTCGAGGAACGACCGCTTACTATTTGACGATTTATCGGGGAACTTTCCCGCGCCGTCCGACCGCGCGTTGTTCGGGAACTTTCGTCTAGTCCGTTCCCGTGCCTATACTCTACCACGTCTAGTCCATGCCGTCAACCCGTCTAGTCCACTTGTAACCTTTTTGTAACCATTTTTCCAGCAATTACCAAAATAGCCTGATCTCTCGCGCGCGCGTACCTATTAGAGTCCCTGGTGTGCGCCTGGGCGTGTGTGTGCGCACGCGCACACGGGTACATTATAAAGGCAAATGGTAGAATTTGGCAGAATAGTTACAAGAAAGTAACAAGAATGAAATGGTTACAAAAGAGTTACAAAAAATATTCAATCGAACACAAAAACGCAACTAATTTGCATATTCAATTCCCGGCTGAAATAGTTAAAACTTTTTAGTTTTTGTTTTTACTTGTATCAGATAGCACAAACGCGCCAAAAACCATGCCTTGTCCTTGCCTGTTGAGTGCCGGAAAATGAGCATTTCCAGCACTCGCACCTATGGGGCATACTTTTCATTTTTTGGACGTTCCCGGCAGCAGGCCGAAACCCCAGTACATCTTTCTTATTCATCCTCAAGAAATAACGATTTATCGTAATATTTTACACATTATTTTATCTTCAATTCCCAATAATTCCATCAATATCTCTCCTATTGGCAGCCAACACTACTACTTTTTATCCTTCCCAATCTGTCAATAAATAATTTATTGACACCTTTCCAACCAATCCTACCACCCCCGGGATACACTTTCCCCTGACGAAAACACTCCAAAATACACCCCCTATAGCTTCTCCCACACATACCCACAAATTCATCAATTTCCATCAAAAATACCTAAAAATGGCTTAAAATCGCTATTTTTCAATCGGTAAACCATTCGGTAACTAGCTAGAATTTAACGTATTTGCGTTATATTTTGGCTAGTTTTTCTTTTTATTTGTACCTTTTTATCCTTATTTTGTTTCTTTTTGACCCAATAAAAGCCGAAAAAGCTAGGATTTATGCGGGTTTTTCCGATGTGTACCCGAAATGTACCGAAAATAACCATTCTTCGGAGCATAAAATACCTATTTGTACCCATCTGTACTCCCCTATCACCATAAATGGACTAATCTGGCATCTAAGCAGCACTCTCAGAGACTCTAAAGACCTACAAGGAGCATGATTGTAGCCTCTGGCAGCTTATACTGAACATACAGGGTATCTGGATGTCCTTCATAGAGAACAATACTCCCAGAAACATACCTTATTTTAATAGGCGCTAGAAATATCGGTATCCTGTGTTATGTAGCTATTGAATTTTTGGCAATCTCATGGTATAATGAGTGTAGATAGCTATACAACACAGGATACTGTTAAGGAGATGATATTGGGATGTTTGCGATGGATATTTATAGTAGTCTTCCAGACAGGGCGTGGAGAGGGATCTCGCGTCTGCGGACGCTCGTAGGTTTACTCAAATTGAATCTATGTCGCTTACGCGCCATAGCTTCAAGTCGAGTAAACTATTAAGAGATATTTTGTGATAGTTGTACTTGGACTGACGACTATGTATCTTCATACTTATATATAATACAGACTCGTCAATCCAACTAAATTGAGTAGGAGGTTACATGGACAAGAAAAAATACGAGATTACATCGGAGATAGCAGGTAAATTGAATGATGGTCAGATTTTTTCTAATTTTTTAGAACTATCTACTTATCTTAATGTGTTTGGCAAAAATGGAAAGCCACTAGATGGAACTAGCAAAAAACACTTCCTTGAAGAGTTAAATCGATTCGTTGAGTTTAAAAAGGAAGGAAAGCGTTTTATCATTGTAAAGATTCGTTCAGACAATGAGGTGCTTCCTCCTCTACCAACAAGAAATAAAGGAAAGTTTTCATTGCGTCTGCAGAACCAGATTGCTTACCACCTACTTAAAGAATGTGATGGAAGTGGTTGGATGGAGTTCTTTTGGACGCCAGCCGCAATACTACGAGCGTGTGGAATGACCAATAAGAATTTTTATCAATATCCAGAAGACCTACATGGTGAGGATACCTTTTGGGCTGAGATAGTTGGTACACCATTAGAAAATATTGCTCGTGAGCAAATGGATGAGTTCAGAGAGAATTTAGCAGCGGATGCTGAGACGTTTCAGCATTGTACGAAATCTACAATGGTTGGGTACATTGAGTCTGCACTTAAATCCATGGCAAAAAACAAAGAAATATTTTTTGAGGACTGCCCTGCCGTGTTTATAAACCATGACCCAGAAGAATACCATATTCCTTCTGAAGACCAAAAAGCCATTTATATGAAGATGTATACGAATGTGCTTCATGAGTTTTACACATCATCTGGACGAGTATGTCAGAGTGAACAAGACGTATTTTTGACCGGACGACTTCATGAGTTCTATGAAGAACTAGATAATAGATTCAAGGAAATTTTTACATACGACCTAGCACGACCAATGTATCATATTACGATTGAGCCGAACTCGTTGAAGCGATCTGCGGCACGGACGGAATATAAATTGCAACAGCAAAGTTTTCACGAGATGAATGATGCTATGTGTGAGAATATTCCAACGCTTTCTACCGTCAGAAGAGGTAGAGCGGTGTTGGAAGAAAATCCAGAATATTATAATGATGCTTCTCAACCACCGTTTCGCTTTGTGCATAGACAGTTAAGTGATGAGGTTCTTCAGCTCTTTATAGATGGAATGATTCGTGTTCCTGCGAATTCTGGAATTCCTCGTGCTGGATTTAAATGGTATGGCTCTTATAAAAGATAAGGAAGAAGGTTGAACGTAATGAATTTTGATAACCCCTACTGGATTGATTTAAAGGTAACGTATGAGTATTACCAAGCTGCTGGCCGCTTACCAGAATTCCACAAGAAGCATGTCTGTACAAAATGCCAATATGAGATCCCGTGTTTCACTACTTGTGATGAGGTGCGATGCAAATGTCAAGAGTTTAAGCCTAAGACTGTGCGGAAGGGTGACAAGTATTTACATATCAATGATTTCATGAACGATGTGGCTGCATTTGAGGCTGGCCGTACAAATTAGAATTAAATAAGAGTTTGTGTGGCTCTTATTTGAAATATAAATACATATTAAAAGAGAGAATACATATGAGTGAAAAGGATATTTGTGAAAAAGCTTCGGAGCTACTAAATCTTGAACTTTCAAAACTGCTTAGTGGAAAGTATTTTGTTAAGCAAATCGCAACAGAACTTGACCGTCGTTATAACGTTTACGATAAGTATGGTCATATTTTGATTGAGTCTCCTATTGTATTGTATTCTTGCACAATTAAAAATAATAAAACTGGCGATGTAAGTCATGTTGATGGAGAGCTCGCAAAACGAATTTATGATAAATATATTGATTGTATAAATTTGGTTAAAGAAGGAGATTAAGAAATGCGTATTCAGATTGGCAAGTACATTATAAAGAACTGCGATGAGCGGAATCTCATTATTATTGAGCAGCGGCCAGCTGGCAAGAATCCAAAGACTGGTGAGATGGGCACCGGCGTAAAGGAGGTTACGGTTGGCTATTACCCGAACCTTGAATGGGCTTTACATAAGATTAAGGATTTGAATATTTCCGAGAGTGAAGCTGATACTGTGGATGTCTTGCTGGCAGAACTTGAACAGATTGACGAGACAATTCGTTTGGTAGCTAAGGAGGTTAAGTGATGGATAAGTTTATTAACGCAACACACTTGATTCAGACATTGGAAGATACAAAGCCATTGATTGATAACAGTCCTGTTTCTGCTTTTCAGAAAACTGTATGCAAGATGACTTTGAATGGGGCAATTCAATACATGCAAGAAGAGATGGCCGCTGGCGGTGAGTTCCGTCGAGTGGTTCACGCCCACTGGATTGAACATTTTGAAGATTTTGGAGAAAGCTTCTTTGTTGAATGTTCGGCTTGTCATTCTAGCAAAAATGTCGATGAATCAAAGTTTTGTCCTGACTGCGGAGCTGTTATGGACGAGGAGGTTAAGTAATGCGTACTTACGAGGATGTTGATGCGGAAATTAAGTATTTAATTCGGGATATGAATTATGCCAGCCTGACTCGCCGGGAGTACGAGGCTGCTGACGATATGCTGGATGAACTCTATCAGGAGCGTGAACGACTTTGGCTCAAGGCTATGGAAGATGGCGAGAGCTGCTATCTATAAAAGTCTGCTTTTATATTTTCCCTTTAGCTATACATTACAGGATACATTTAAGAAGAATACGGAGGTGACTGCCGAATGGCAAAGCAGCAAACTTGCCAGAAGTTTGTTTTTAAGATCCATACGAAGCGTCTGGTTGAAGCAAAATGGGATTTAACCCTACCATTGGATGAAGCCAGACGAAACCACGAAATCATCTCGCTGGCTGATAGCACTGTTCTACGATGGATTGATGAGTTGAATGGTGTTACAGATGCAGAGGCTAAGGCACGGAGTATCAAGCGTAGAATCAAGATGCTGCGGAATGAACCCTCTTGCTTAGAGAACCGCCGGGAGATTCGGAGGTTGTATACTGAGCTTGATGCAGTTCAGTTCAAGCCGGATTATATGTGTCTGGTGGTTGACAAGAAGAATGATTACCGCCGGGCACGTTCTCATAAGGGGTTCAAAATCAATGGGATTACATATCGTCGTTTAGTTGGAACCACCGGTGGTGTTAAGAATAGTACGATTGTGTTTGTGAGCGACCGTCTTATTGATGAAATCCGCAAACGAATCGATAATGGCCGTAACAAGGGAATGGAGTTTATTCCGGCAAAGCTGGAAGCATATCGGGCACTCGCCTGCTCTGCATCCATTCCGGTCACTAATCCAGACGGTGTGCTGGTCGTAGACGATTGTTTCACTCATTTCAAAGACCATGTAATCGTTCTGGACGATGGAGCATCCGGTGAGCCTACGATGGTCGAGGATATGGAACATGAATGTGAATTATGCGCCAGCGATGGCTTTGGACTCATTAGCTATGACCTTGCTCAACAGTGGAGCGAAGATTTAAAGCTGCCATCCACAGCATCTGGTTTCTGCGTGCGAAATGCTTTCTGTAAGGGTATGTTATTTCCCTTCCCTTTCCGTGAGTTTGCTAAGAAGATTGCGAAAAAGAATATGGTGAAGGACGCTTGGGGCGATTACAAGGATATTAACCGTGTTCAAATGATACTAACCACATCCATGTTAAAACTCTGGGACAGCTATCATGATTGCGATGACTACTTTGAGAACTGTCGAGAAAACCATTACCACTTCTCTGTAACGAAAACCTGCGAGTTGGAACTCGATGAGGAACGCAATTTGAATTATCAATTCATTCAAAGCTATCAGCTTACGAACGATGAGATTAGAGAATTGGTCAAGCCGACTTTGGATGAGATCAAGGGTGTCATGGGCGGCGACTGGCGGCAAGCGCTTCTGTATCTGCGTGGTAGCGGTATGCGAGACGACGCAGGGTATGTCAACTCTCTTGAGAATGATTACATTAAGGCTCTCATGATTGAGCCAGACATGATTAACGACCCGTATGTTCAGAATCGGATTCGGTACTTTATTAAGAAACGAATTTCTCAGGCAAAAACAGGTGTGGTCAAAGTTAGAGGTAATTTCCAAGTAGCGAGCGGAGATCCATATGCGCTTTGCCAATCCATCTTTGGAATGGAAGTCACTGGACTGTTAAAGGCCGGTGAGGTTTACAGCCGTTTTTGGAATGATAGGGATGTTAAGCGAGTGGCTTGCTTTAGAGCTCCTATGTCCTGTCATAACAATATTGTTCTTCGGGATTTGAATTCTAATGATGATTGTAAAAACTGGTATCGCTATATGAAGACAGTCACAATTCTAAGTGCGTGGGACAACACTTGTGCTGCTTTGAATGGCGCAGATTTTGATGGCGATCTTATTTTTAGCACAGATAATGATGTGCTTGTTAGGAATAAAAGAAAAACGCCAACTCTTTTGTGTGTTCAGAAAAAGGGAGAAAAGAAGATTCCTACTGAGGATGATTTAGCAGAATCGAATGCTGCTGGATTTGGCAATGACGTTGGCTCGACAACAAACCACATTACCTCAATGGGTGATGTTCAAAGCCAGTTTGAGTCTGGAAGCCGAGAATACGAAGAATTGGATTATCGTATCATGTGTGGTCAGCTATATCAGCAGAATGTTTTGGACGCTGTGAAAGGGGTTAAATGTAAGCCAATGCCACGGTATTGGTATGATTTGAAAGCTTGTACTATTAAAGACGATGACAACCCGGACACAATCGAGGACAAGAAATTATGGGCGCGTATTTGTGCTCACCGCAAGCCGTACTTCATGAGCTACATTTACCCCGCTCAGATGCGAGATTACAAGAAGTATGTAGCCGCAGCACGTAAGCGTATCGAATGGGAGGGTTACGCTGGCTTGGATGAAATCATGCAGAAGGAAGTCAAGGATGAGTATGATGAGGTGGTTATTCAGTATTATCTCTACCGGATGCCTGTCGGCGTGAACTCATGCACGATGAATCGTCTTTGCTGGATTATTGAGGACGAGATGGAGAAACACATGGCCGAGCTTAAAATTCATCGTGCTTTTGATTATGACTTGCTGAAGTCTGGCGAAGCCTATAAGAATTCTCAGTATTACGGCATTCGCCCAGTCTTCAAAGATTACTTGAAATACGCCAGTGGCAATTCTGTTATCGATAACTCTGCTATGAAAAACAAGGAGACCGGCGCAGATCGCACTGAGAAACTGGTAATGTATAACGAGAGTATGCTCAGACACCTGCACGAGAAGTGCTCTGACGATAACGTGCTTTGTGACATTCTTTTTGATATGTGCAAGAAGAATTCGTCTAGTGTATCTATTGTATGGGCTCTCTTCCCTGATGTGATTATCAAGAGACTTCTGGAAAAGAACGAAAACAAGGTACATACTCTTGTAAAGCAGGATGACGGCGACATTGAATATTGCGGAGAGCATTATAAGGATGTGATTGTTAATATGAGTGAGAGCGAAAAGGAGGATGTCGATGGTAGTAGTGCTGAATGAGCGTGAATATGCAGAAGATTTACTAAGAGAAGATGTGACGTGGAGAACCGCCGGGCACGCTTTACATTATATTGCGAAACTGTATTTTTCTAAAGGATACCAGAAAGAACAGGTCAAAGAGAAGCTGGATGACTTTCTCCTCTCTCATATGGATGGATATAACAGGGTTCTTGACGAGGATTTGATTCAGCAAGCTATTGCCTCGTCTAAAGGAAAGCAGCTTGTTGAACTTGATGGTGTCATCATTACAAAGGCTGAAATCGAAAAGATCCAGGCTCTTGATGGAAAGCCAATGCAACGTTTGATGTTGACACTATTGTGTCTTGCAAAATATCATGTGGCTATAAATGAAAAAAACAGCTATTGGGTGACGGAAGATACACGAGATATCTTTAGAATGGCAAACGTCTCTGCGAATGTCAAGAAACAGAACGAGATGATTTGCGAGCTGCATAATCTTGGCTACGTTGGTTTTGCAAGTTTGAAGAAAATCGACAATCTGAACATTCATGTTTTGATTGCCGAGGAAGACTATCCGCAGGAACTTTTTGTGGACGATTTCGAGAATATTGGCCTTGAGTGGAACCAGTATTGTGGCAAGCCGTATATTAAGTGCGAATGTTGCGGGAAGAAAGTTGTACGAACTGGCAGAAGACAAAAATATTGTCGTAAATGCGCAAAAAGCATCAATATTGAAAAAACCGCACAAAATAGAAAAATGTTTGATTTATGCACGGCGTAAAATCGCAATATTTTAACGTAGATGCGTTATAAATTGGCGTTTACATAGAAAATCATTACGGAATAGTTGTGGTAGGAAAGAGAGCGTGGACGCATTCTCTCTTCCCTACCTATTTTATTTTGAAAGGGTGTTTTACCTAATGATTGAAATCACTAAGTCCGAAGCGAAGGCTGTACGAAAGGTCTTCCCTCATGCTTGCATTGCAAAGACCCGTCACAAGCGGTATCTGGAAGAGTCTGTTCGATATCTTGAGTTGCTTCCTTTTAATATTGCCGCTATCGAGATGCTGAAGCAGATGCAGCGTAACGCACGTTACTAATCTTTGAAAGAACGAGGTATAGACTATTGGACTTTGAAATTCAACTGCCAGAAGAGATCATTAACCTGATGAATGGTGGCGGTCTCCCCTCTCCTGAGATGATGAACTTCTATGTTGACGAGAAGGATCGCATCTTCTTTATTGACTTTGAGATTGACCAGTCCCTGATTGAAATTGAGCGTAAGATTCTGCAATACAATCGTATCGATAAGAATACCCCTGTTGAGCAGCGCAAGCCAATTAAGCTGTTTATTTACAGCTATGGTGGTGAGCTGGACGCTATGTTCAGTTTCATTGATGTTGTTGCACTGAGCAAGACCCCTGTGTGGACTATCAATGTTGGTATTTCCATGAGCGCAGCTCTTGTGATGCTTCTGTCTGGTCAGAAGCGCTTTACCCTGCCTCATGCTATGGCTCTGATTCACAGTGGCTCTGGCGGTGCTTCTGGTACTTTTGAACAGTCGAAAGAGGCCATGGCAAATTATGAAAAGCAGGTTCGAAAGATGCGTGAGTATATCATGGTTCATACGAGCATTGATAAGAAGACCATGACCAAGAATCAGGCAAAGGATTGGTATCTGGATGCTGATGAGCAGGTCAAGTACGGTATTGTCGATAAGATTGCTGACGATATTGATGAATTCAATTAAGGGAGAGTTGTAAATGGCTTCTGATAAGACTGAAATGCGTAAGAAGAAGGATATTCCGCAGAGTCTGGATGAGTATTCTAGTTTTTATGGTATGACGCTTGATGATGAACAAAAATACTATAGGGACATGCTGTGGAGTCCAGACGTTGATATTGTCTTTACAAACTCTGTAAGCGGAACTGGTAAAACTACTATCGCTGTAGGTGTTGCAAATCTGCTTGTCCAGTATGAACGATACAATGGAATCGTTTATATTGCATCCCCCACTCAGGAAGAGAAACAGGGTTATTTACCCGGTACTCAAGAGCAAAAGAGTGCTCCATACATGGAACCGCTCTTTGAGGCACTTGAGACGCTTGGTATCAACCCATCAAGAGTTGTCAAAAGCGAAGATGATCCAGAGAGTGAAAAGTATGGTGCCTATATTCAGGCGACTACTCATACATATATGCGCGGCATCAATTTTAAAAATAAAGTAATTTTAGTTGATGAGTGTCAAAATGTATATCGGGAGGACCTAAAGAAAATTCTTACACGGTGCCACGATAGTTGCAAGGTCGTATGTTTGGGTCATACTGGGCAGTGTGACCTATATAAAAATCCGCAGAACTCAGGATTTAAAATTTATCTTGAGCACTTCCGTGATAAGGAGCGTGCTGCTGTTTGCGAATTGAAGATCAATCACCGTGGATGGATTAGCACTTGGGCTGACATGCTTGAATTCTAAAATTAAAATATAAGGGAGAATAAAATTATGGTTGCTAAGAAGAGTGTTGTTTTTAAGAACGCTATTATTGATACTGCTGAGGGCACTATCACCGAGATTACCAAGGACGGTGAGAATGTCTTCAATCTGAAGGAAGCTCTGGCAAAGTGGGATGGTATTGAGGGTGTCACTATCAATATTTCCACTTCTGATGAGCTGCTGGGCGACCCGGCTTGATGCCAATGGGTTGCTATAATAAACGGCCAGAAGAAACGAGCGATGACTTCTTTGTAAGAATCGGGAATGCTGTTCTGGCTAGAGAGTTGACTTGGGATGGCGCGTCCAAGGTGCTCAATGATGAGTTGGGCAAGAATTTTGGCGAGTGCGCATATCGCAAGCGTTTTAAGGCATTCCGTGCGGGTATGCAGTATCAGGAGTCATTATCTAATAGAGATGTGGGAACCTGCATTCTGTCTATTTCCGACCTACATATTCCATTCCAGAAGCCCATTGACACTTTTAGTGAGTGCGCTGGTAAGATTGATATCCTTCAGGTAAACGGGGATCTTGTAGACTGCAGCTCCATTTCTCGCTTCCTAAAAGTATATCGTAAAAGTCCAATGGAGGAAATCCTGATTGCTCGTCAGTATATGATTGACCTGATTGAAATGCTTCAGCCCAAGAAGGTTGTTGTCAATTATGGCAATCATGACTTACGTTTTCAGAATTACCTTGCTAAGAATCTGGACACCGACCTACTTGAACTGATGCCGAAGACATCTTTGGAGCTTATTTTTGTTGATGGTTTCAACCATTATAACAAGGAACTTCATACAAAGGTCCATTATGACCCTTTGATTGAGGTGTTCAATGGCACTGGTATCGAGATTGTTTACAACGATACTTATTTCAGTCAGATTGGTGATACCGTCTTTGTGCATCCGCTGACTTATTCATCTGGGTTACTAAAGACTGCTGAGAAGGCATTCAGATACTTCCGTGATAACGGATTTAAGGATGTCAATGCAGTGGTTCTCGCTCATACTCACAAGTGCGGTCATTATGATATTGGTGATGGCGCTGTCGTTTACGAGCAGGGTTGTTGCTGTGAGTCTTCTAAAATGCAGTATGCCGAAGGCAAGTTAACTACTTCCCAGCGAGAGGGTTTTATTATTGTCTATCAGGACAAGGATGGAAAGTTGATTGAGAGTAAAACGCATATTGTGCGTTTGAATTAAAAGCGGTGACACCCTACCAATAAGTGGGTAATTAAAAAAGAAGTACGACCGCAAGGTCTGCTTTGGGACATCATTTGTTGTCTCCTTTTCTATGCCCGTAGGCTAGTGTCTACGGGTTATTTGCCAGGGTAGCATAAATGGATAATGCAGCTGACCTGTAATCAGCAGACTGTCGGATCGTACCCGACCTCTGGCATTGGTGTTCCGCCACCGTAAGTGCGGACCATTAAAGTTTAAAACAAGCGTTTTATCAACACGAGAACAATTCAACTAGCTCGGATGGATTGATGGATGCTTGTTTTATTATGGGTCAGTATATCCAGTGGCGAAGATAGCGGACTGTAACTCCGTGACATCAGAAACATCGTTGGTTCGACTCCAACCTGGCTCACCAAAGATTGTACGGCTATTCCCTACACCTTTTATATAAAGGTAGCTGTGCAGGAAAGTAGGGTTATTGTGCGGTCTTACTCAAGTGGTTGAAGAGAACGGTCCTGAAAACCGTTAGGTCGGTAACCCCGATGCCAGAGTTCGAATCTCTGAGACCGCGCCAGTCCTTCTTCAGGAGGACCTATATTATACCGGTCACCTACCACCGGCTAAAAGGTAGGATTTATTGTGTATTTGTAGCCAAGCTGGTAAGGCACTCGATTTAATCGAGGTATCGCAGAGTTTAAATCTCGCCGAATACACCAATTGTGCGCCTATAATTCAAAGGTAGAAGTCAGGTCTCTAAAACCTGTATGTGCTGTCTCGAAAGCAGCTGGGCGTGCCAAAAATGGTTTCCACTTCGCGGTTGGAGGCAAGTCCGAAGTCAGTCTATGATTAACCTGTAATGCGCATACGATTAAGAAATAGATGACACTTAGGCATTATATAACGCAGAGTGGAGCAGTCAGGTAGCTCGTCTGGTTCATACCCAGAAGGTCGGTGGTTCGAATCCACCCTCTGTACCCAGCATCTCCCCTTTTGCAAGCCTGCCGTTAGTTAAACTCCCTCTGGCGGCAGGCATATTTTGAAACTTGGCCTATTCGTAGGCAGGGCGCAAGCTCAAATATATGATAAAGACCTCGGCTCAATACGGTGTCAAAATGCTGAGGCCGAATTTTGAACAGAACCTATCAAGCCTCTCAACGATGCGTATCATGATAGGTCTTTTATAGAATGAAATCCACCCAGCCTCCCAGATTATTGGTGCTCATGAGGGTGGATCTTTTGTTTGCCGTAGAATGTGCGCACGTTCTACGGCTTTTATTTTGATATTTCCTACCGAAACGGTAGTTAGTAATGGTGAAACGAATATCGAGGTATGTTCTCGATGCGCCCTATTAGAAGGAGGTGTTTGTTTGCCTAGAAAAAAGAAAGTGGTTGACCCTTCTGTAATCTTAGAGGGAACCGAGAACAAGAAGACATTCAAATGCCTTCGATGTGGTAAGGAATATGACGTAGCAGTAAATCATTTCTATAAAATCACTTACAGCCCGCTTTAGAAGGCAAATGATTGCTATGCTCCGCTTTGTAAAGACTGTGTGAATGAAATGTTTGATGAGTATTCAAGAAAGTACGGAAATGACCGTACTGCGTGTATGTTGATGTGCCATATTCTTGATATTCCATTCTATAATTCTCTTTTTGATTCAATCAGTCAGAACAACGGATCGTTCAAGATGGGGCTTCTATTACGAATAATCGGTAACGCTCGTAACTACCAGTTCCAAACTTTTTCAAATACCCTCGTCAATGGTGAACTGAACAAAACTGAAATCGATGTCCGTGATGAGAAAGAACAGAAGTGGTCTAAACCTGAAATTCAAGCAAAGGATGATTGTATTTCTGTTATTGGATATGACCCATTCGAAGGTTATAACGAAAGTGATCGCCGATATTTGTTTAGTGAACTCATCAAGTATTTTGAAGATGGTATTGAAGACGATCCATTCAAACTATCACAGATTGTTCAGGTCGTGAACAATAACAACCAGATTCGACAAATTGACTTGCAGATTGCTCGGTTGAATCCGATGAACTCAGCGGAAGCTATTAAGAGTCTGAACGATATCAAGGTCAAGTTGGTTTCTAATAACGATAAGATTGCTAAGGAAAATGAGATTTCTGTCAAGAACCGTTCCAACAAGGATGCTGGACGTAATACGCTTACATTCTTGATGAAGGATATGCGTGAAAAGGATATTGCTGGTGCAGAAGCAAACTTCTACGACCAGTTACGGTCTCCGGGAACTCAATGGGCGGCAGATATGAGTTTTAAGGCCATTAAGGAAAACGCTTTCTTTGACGAGAATGACCAGCAGGAAATTTTCGATACACAAAGAGAATTGATTGATAAGTTCCAGAAAGAAAGTGATGACGCTAAGGAAAAATACAGGCTGTCTCTTATCGAGAATCAGCGGCTCAAGGAGCTGTTGGAAGATGCCGGTATTGACGCAAGCGTAAAAGATACGGATGGTGATGCCGTATGAGAATGAAACAAAGAACGCCTATTATTACAGCCGTAAAACGTAAGATTTATGAGTGTGATGCGGCAACGATTGCGTTCTATCGGCGTAATCCTGTTATTGCGGCCAGAGATTTATTGGGTATCCAACTATTTGACGCTCAGGCATATATGCTGGAACAAAGCTGGAATGCAAGTCATGTTCTTTGGGCATGTAGTCGAAACTTTGGTAAGTCTTTTGTAGGTTCTGTTTTCATTCTACTAAAGGCTATCCTATATGAGAATCAAGCTATTTACATCGTAAGTAGCGTTGGTGATCAGAGTAAGGAAACTTTTAATAAAATCGAAGAAATTGTCACTCGTGTTGGTAAAACAGCTGCGTCTATCCGTAGTCTGCAAGATATTGCAGAAAAAGAAACAAAAAAGTCTGCAACCAATAAGAGTGGCTTTAGTCATAATCCCGCCGGGTATGTTGTTGAGTTTTATAATGGTAGTTCCATTAACACGCTAAACTCCAACCCGGATTCCAATAGAAGTAAATTTTTTAATTACGTATTATTGTTCTAAATAAATCATTGATGAACGGGACAATAATCAAAGAGGTATTTTATGAAAAGATGGACAAAAGAAGAAGAGCTATATTTAAGAGACAACTATTATATTTTGTCTCCGCAAGAAATAGCAAATCATCTTGAACGCACAAGAAAAAGTGTTATATTTAAAGCTCACGAAATGGGCATAAGTAAAGACGAGAGATGGTCAGAAGAAGAAATTCAAAAATTAAAAGAAAACTATTCAACACATTCTTTTAAAGAACTTATGGAGATTCTTCCTGGACGAAATCGAAATGCGATACAGCTCAAGGCAAGTAAGCTTGGAATCACGGAAAGAAAAAATGTGTTTGATTTTAGATTTTTTGAAAATATTGACACCGAAGAAAAAGCTTATTGGCTTGGATTTTTCTATGCAGATGGTTTCGTTTTAGATAGTTCAAATTCTCATTCAAGGAATTATGAAGCTGGAATAAAACTTTATAAAGGAGATTACAAGCATTTAAAGAAGTTCAATAAATCCATTAACGGAAATCTTCAAGTAACGTTTGAAACCAGAACCTGTTCTTTTAATGGAAAGCCACAAGAATCGTGTAATATCCGATGTTACTCAAAAGAAATGGTTCATGATTTAGAGTCGCATGGATGTGTACAAAATAAAACATTCATTATCGAAGTCCCTGATATTGATGCTAATTTAATGCATCATTTTATCAGGGGCTTTTTTGATGGAGATGGTTGTATTTGTACGGATAGTGCTATTCGGAAAACCGTCGCAATCAATTTTTGTTCGGCAAGCCTAAAAATGCTTGAGCAAATGAGAACAATTCTATATAAAGAAGGAATTTCTTCATATATCACGGACGAAAAAGGTAGAAATACATACAGGCTATACATTCGTGGTATGCAGAATGCAGATAAAATGTGGAACTATATGTTTAGCGACGCAACTATTTATCTTGACAGAAAAGTAGAAAAGAAAAAACGCCTATACGAAGAATATGATTTAGCACAACGTTTGCTTCGCCGGTCAGAAATGGCCGGTTAATTTAAAAAGTGAGGAAGAAATCTGGAAGGCTGAGAAGCTAATCAGAGTGGAAGGCTATGCTTAAAAACATAGTCACACGCAGAGCATAGAGAGTGAACCTGTATCAGAATATAATCTCTCCACGAGTCCTCGCCCCTTAACAGGTAAAACTGAAGGTGAAAAGATATGCCGACCTTACGAAAATAATAATCGTAAGAAGTTTGGGATAAAAAGCCCAAACGATAACATATGAGACGTGCTACACTTGTGTTTTTTGACGAGGCTGCGTTTTGCTCTGACGAACTGATTGTTGTCTGTGAAGCTTTTGCCACTCAGAATACTGACTTCGTGACTGATACGGATGATTCTTATAATCCTGAAACTCAGCCTCGCAAGGTTCCTACTCAGCTTGTGTATGCTTCGAGTCAGGATACGATGGATAAACTATTCTATCGTTATTATAAAAACTTTGCAAAGCGTATGATTGCCGGTGACCGTGATTATTTTGTTTGCGACATGATTTGCGATGTTGCAATTCAGGTCTATATGAATGGTAAACCATACAAGGCTTTGTTGACAAGAGACAAAGTGGAAGCCGCTCTAAAGTCAAATAAAATGAAGGCGTTGCGTGAATATTATAATCGCCCAAGTCGTGATGGTGGCGTAAACCAGATTATCAAATGGGGTACAGTTCGTCGCAATGAGCGAAAGTATATCCCACAGCTTTATTGGGATAAGAACTATCAGTATATTCTTGCGTTTGATCCTGCCCGCACAATGGATAATTCTATTGTTGGTGTTATGCGTATTTATAACGATCCAGAAAACGGCATGTGTGGAGATATTATCAACTGTGTGAACATGGTTGATATTGCAAATGAGAAAAAATTCAAGCTCGATTCTAATCGTCAGCTTGAGCAGTTACATGAGTTGATTCTACATTACAATGGTCAAAATCCTGATTACGAGTACATTGATAGATTGATGATTGATCAAGGCGCTGGCGGCGGTGGTACTTCCACATATGCGGACGGTTTGCTTAATAATTGGACCGATAAAACAGGTGCGGAACATCGTGGTTTTATCGACGCAAATCATGAATTATATGAAGGATATGATGCCCGTTACCCAGATGCTGTTGACAAGCTACGTCTAATTAGTCCACGTAAATTCCGTACTGCCATGGTTGAGGAATTTATTGAGTTGATGAATCTTGGCGTCATTCATTTCCCTCTTGAATATAACGGAGGAGATTACGTTCAGGTAGTAGATGGTGTTGACAAATCAACTGGTCAAGAAATTTTGAAAACGCATGAACTCTCATTAGAGGAACAGACTGCGTGGGTTAATATCGACTTGATGAAGAACGAGATTACAAGCATTCAGAAAACGACAAACTCTGAAAACACGACCGTAACATATGCTTTGGCACCCGATGTTGCCAATAAAATTCACGATGATAGGTTCTATGTTGCTATTTTGCTTGCTCATCGTCTATACGAATTACGTCGTAAGGATAAAGTGCGCCAGTCTGCGGTGGAGACAATGACTGCTCCGCCGATTTGTATTTCTAACATTGACTTCTAAGCAGAGGAGGTGAAAATGTGGCAAGAAAGAAAAAGGAAGATTTTGATGTCGTGACCGCTTCACAGACAGATGATGGTACTGTTGTGCTTACATCTGTAAACGAGCTTTCAGATGAAAGAATGGACAATGTTATCCGCCATGCTATCGCATCCTATGATCCTGAAAATAAGCAATATAGTACATACCTGAAAATTTCAGCCTCCTCTGAGACACTGACGGTTGACCGAATTGATGAGCTCGCGCGAGGGTTACAGTCGAGCCTGACGAATGTGCAGACGGTCAATGGAATCATCCGTAATTACATCAATAAAGATGACCTAATTGGCATTACTTATGATGCGATTGAGGCGAATGTTAATACGGAGTTCAAATGCAGTTTCGCACAGTTCCCTGAACAGCGTAATAAAACTAAACAGGTAAACTATGCCCGTGAAGTGATTGATGATTTCAATACACAAATCAATGTGCGAAGCCTGTTGCGTACTGCCATTCCGATGACTTACGCCGAGGGCACTTACATTACATATCTGCGCCAGAAAGATGAGAATTATATTGTAGACTACTACCCTCTTGGTATTGCTGAAATCAGTGATTATTTGTCAAATGGACAGCCTGTTGTGCTTATCAATATGTCTAAATTGAAGTCCGCTTTGAGCAAATCCATGCTGAAGGACAAGAAGAATAAGGCACTATTCTTTGAAAATCAGGAGACTGAGATTCAAAACAACTATCCAGATGAGGTGTATCAAGCGTTTAAGAATGGTGACACCTATGCAAAATTGGATGTTGACCATTGTGGTGTGATTCGTATTGGCAATATGGGGCAGAAATATGGTGTCTCTCCCCTATTCCGCGCCTTACGTCCTGCATTGATGCTTGAGACTTTTGATACTTCAGACCGTGTAAATGCTAAGGCAAAGGCAAAGAAAATCATCTGGCAACAGCTTGATCCTGCATTGATGGGCCCAAATAACGATAAAAAGGGCTTCTCTGAACAGGTGACGGCACACGACAATTTGCTACGTGCATGGAAGCAAAATACCGTGCTTGTGACGACCGCTCCCTATGTTAAGGATATCAAGTATGTTGAACCAAAAGTTGAGATGACAAATATTGAGACTGTCAAACAGTATCGCAATCGAGAAATGGCTGCTTTGGGTATTAGTTTCTTGAATACCGATGGTCAACAGACTGTTTCAACTGCAAAGGTGTCTCTTGACCAGCTGATGAAAAATATCGGTAAGATTGCAGAACAGATTGAAGATGTATTAAAGCGATGGTATCGTATTCGCCTTGAAGATGCAGGTGTAGACCCGATGTACTGCCCTGATGTGAAGGTCTCTACTACCGAAATGATGGGTATGGAGATGAAGAAGGCGATTGCTCAGTTCCTGTTTACCACTTTGAACTGTTCTTACAAGACTGCTTACGAGTATATGGGGCTTCATGCTGAGGACGAACTACGCAAGCGTCAGGCTGAAACCGAGGAAGGTTATGACGATGTGTTTGTGGCTCGCCAGACATCTTATACATCGACCGGTAATTCCGGCGATGGTGGTGACAGTGATAAAAAGACAGGCCGTCCAAAGGGCGAGGAAACTGAAAAACAGATTTATGACCAGCAGAGAAATGAAGATAGTAAGTGAGGTGATAAACGATGAGTAAGGAGTATTTCTATAGTAGAAACATCTGTTGCTCTGAGATTACGGAGCATCCAGACCACTATCTTGCCAAGTTTGTCATCTGTGATTTCTCAGTAAATGGGAATCAGGTTGCTTTGAACCGTGAAACCATTGAAAGATGGATGAGTACACTGGTTGGCAACCCGCTTGTTGGTAAGTTGGTCGTAGCTCCAAAGGGTGAACTGGATTTTTCTGGTCACAATATGAAAGTCGTCACCAGAAAAGACGCTGACGGCAATGAATACAAGACTGCCGAATTTGACACTGATGCGTTCGGTAGCTTTCAATCGGTCGGTATCGAGAAAATTGACGATACCGACTTTATTGTTGCATCTTGTAAAATCTGGAAGCGATATCCAAAAGCTTGTGCGACGATTTTGCGCCGTATTGAGAGTGGCACATTGAATACAAGTTGGGAAATCGATGTGCTGAAAGCTCATAAGGGAATCGTGGGTGGCCGCATGGCAAAAATTATTGACGATGGCGTGTTTACTGCACATTGTCTGCTTGGTGCAAATGTTGAACCGGCATATAAGTGTTCTAAACTGCTTGAAGTCGCTGAAACCGATTTTGGTCTTGAGCTGGCAAATGCCTACATTGAGGACACAAAAGAGATTTCAAATATAGAATCTAATGAAAAGGAGGCAAAAAATTTGAAACTGAATAAGGACAAGGAGACTCAGACCGCACAGGTTGAGAATCCAACCGAGACTGAGCAGGCAGAGCAGACCGCTACTGAGTCTACCACAGAGCCCACCACTCCGGCAGAGCCTGATGTTCAGACTTCTGAGGAAGGCGGTGAAACCCCTCCCCCGACTGAGCCTGAAACCAGCACCGAGCCTGCTGGTGAGCCAGAGCCGGAGTCTACCACTGAGACTTCCAGTTTGACCGGTCGTGACCTGTATATGAAGCTTGAAGATGCAGTGTCAAAGATTAGCTCTGATTACTACATGACCGATATGTTCCCTGAAGATCACACTATCTGGTGCAAGAAGTGGGGCTACATGAACGAGCTGGATTACATTATGTTCCCTTATACTGTTGAGGGTGATGAAGTTTCTCTGGGTGAGCCGCAGAATATTACTCTGACTGTTTCTGTTTCTCAGGTCAACACCAAGATTGATGAGCTGAACAAGACTGTCGCAAGCCTGAATACAGAGTTGCAGTCTGCTAAGGATGAGATTGCGGAGCTGACTCCGTACAAGGAACAGGCGGAGAAGGCAGCTGCAGAAAAGGCGGAGGCCGAGCTTGCACAGAAAAAGGAAAATCTGCGCCAGTATGCTATTTCCAGCAAGATGATTACTGAGGCTGAACTGACCGGTGAGGGCGAGTTTGCAAGTATGATTGAGAATCTGGATGAGGCTGGTATCAATGGTGTGATTGCTTCTCGCTGTGTTGAAGCAGCGAAGAAGGCTCCTGCTGAAAAGAAGATTGAGACTTCTGAGGTACATAAGTCTGAGAGTATCAAGCTGAATTTGAATGAAACCAAGTATAACACCACTAACGCTAACAAGCGTGACGCATGGCGGGAATATTTGGGCAAGTAATAACATTTGAGAGAAAGGAAAAATATTATGATTCGTGAACTGATGGTGAACGGCGCGAAGAATATTCCCGCTAACTATGCCGCAAAGGTCGCTATGGTCACCGGTATGGGTGTTCAGGTTGACCACAAGGCTGGTCAGGTTAAGTTCCCTGATGCAGCTACCGCTGAGGGCATCGAGATGGTTGCCCATGAGTTTATCCCGGAGGGCATCTATGCAAGCCAGACTAATTTTGATGACTATGATAAGATGGTCACCGAGATTGAGGCAGGTGTGCTGGTGAAGCGCGTTCCTCTGTATGCTGGTGAGCTGTACGGCACAGACCAGTATAAGGCAGATGATGCACAGGATGCTAATGTCGGCAAGCTGCTGGAGGTCAACACTGACGGTAAATGGCAGGTTGCTACTACTGGTACTTCTCGTTTTGAGTTTGCTGGTGTGATGGACGACAACGGCCACAAGCTGATTATGATCAGTGTGCTGCCCGAGGCAAAGACTGTTGCTTGATTGAGAGAAAAAAACTTGAATACGATACGTGAAATTTAAGGCTATCGTCTTTTGGCGGTAGCTCTTTTATTTTGCGCGAAGAGAAAGGAAATGAATTATGGCACTGAATATTGAAGTGGCCGAGCTGATGAAGCAGCCCGGTCGTGTTTATAGTGTTGCTGAGAAGACTCAGTACAATAAGACCATGGATGCCGAGGACAAGGAAATTGCCGAGATTGTTGGCGCTCATGTCAATGAGCTGATTGATAAGGGTGACCCCAACAAGGAGATTGCTCAGTTTATCAATCGTACTGTGACTGATGAGCTGTACAATGCTCCCGACGAGTTGCTGGATGCAATGTTTGAGCGTGGAACTATCGGTGAGTTTGATGATTATCAGGCAGAACGTACAGTGAAGAACACGCTGAAGGCTTATGACGCAGCTAAGGGCGGCAATGTGCCGAAGTCTTATCTGCACTATGAGACCATCAAGCCCGTTTGGCGCAATAAGCAGATTGAAAGTGATCTGAGCTTCGTAGATGTTCGCCGAAACGGGTTCAAGAGTGTTGCTACTCTGACCACTTTCATGACTGAGGCTCTGAAGAATCAGATGTTCTACGATGTGTTCAGCATGGTTGATGATGCTATCACTGGTGGCGAGCAGAAGATTGATGTTCAGGGTAAGGAGCCCACCATGGAGGCCATGGATGCTCTAGCTCTGTATCTGAACGAACACGCAGATGGCGAGAACCCGTTCACTGTAAGCCTGATGAAGTATTGCGCAAAGATGCGTCGTATGACCGGTTACGCTCAGTATCTTTCTGACGCTGCAAAGGATGAGTTCAACCGTTATGGTCTGGTTAAGACTTATGATGGCGTTGCTATTACTGGCATCAGCTCTGCCAAGAAGCTGGGTGATGGTTCTATGCTTCTGCCCGATAAAAAGGTTTATGGACTGGCGGGACGCATCGGTCGCCTTGACATGAAGGGCGAGACTCATACCTACGAGGACTACGATAACAACAACGAAAAGATTCATCTGATGGTCAAGGACTTTACCTTTGGCTACAGCATCGATCACATCGAGCGCGTTGCTAAGATTGTCATGGCTCAGTGATAATTTCCTGATTTTTACAAAGGCAAACTTATGCGGGGGCTTCGTGGTCTCCGCATTTTATAGAAAAGGAGATAAATATGGGTTCCGTGATGGAGAAAAAGTTCATTGATGTTTTGAACTGTGATGATAACGTGGTTACCGTTTCGTCACTGAACAATAAGGGCTATACTTTTGAACCTGGAAATGTGAATGAGCCTTGTGTGATTCCCGTTCCGCCAGAAGAAATTCAGTATATGAATAGTGTTTGTAACGCTTTCAAGAATGGTGTTCTGCGATTCCGCCCTGAAGAGCAGGAAGAAATCTTTAATGCGCTTGGTATTAAAGGAGACAGTGTTCTGTTTATTGAGGATATTGATGATGCAATCATAAATCCTACTGTCGAGAACCTTCAGCGGATGATTGACATTAAGGATGGTGCTCAGTTTGAGCGTATTCGCGGCCGCTTCTATTATCTGACGAATGCCGGTGAAGACCTGTCTACCAAGGTCAAGCGCCTGATTGACGAGCGTTATAAGGAGCTTCGTGCTGGCAAGCGTAACAGTGAGCTGTCTGTTGTGCCTGCAGCCAAGTCTGCCCCTGCTGATGTTCAGGCAGAGCTTGAGGCCGCAAAGAGCCAGCTTGCTGAAATACAGAAGCAGATGCAGGCAGCACTGGCACAGATGCAGGCTATGATGGCTGGTGTACAGCCTGTGGCACAGGACACTCCTGTTGAGAAGACTACTAAGCGTAGCCGTAAGAAGGCTGATGGAGAAAAGGCGGAGGTCGTTCCCGCCGAGTAAGATTGGAGGGATAATGTGACCGCATTTTCACAGGTATACGACAAGTTCTACGAGCTGGTTGAAACTGATAGTAATTTCTTTCAGTATTTTGACCTAAACGAGAACGAGGTAAGAGATCTTGTACATGACCGTGCAAAGAGTTATTTGATGGAGTCACTTTCTGTGATTACCAGAAACATTGAACCGGAAGAGGATTTCAGTTTCGATGATTACGATTCAGAACTAGAAGAGTTTAATTCAGATCTCACATTCGATGAGATTGATATGTTAGCGCATTTGATGTTGGAGCAACATTTTAAGCGTGAGTTTGGAAAGTTGAAAGCATTTAGCGCACAAGACCTTCCTACGAGTTTACAGGTATTCTCCCCTGCCAATGAGCGCACGAGTATTCGTGCTCTTGTGAAAGATATTCACGAGGAGAATATGACGATGCTGGACAACTATATGGCAAAAGACCGCTCAACTCGTAAGCGTAAGACCATCGACTATGATACATACGCTTCCTACTCTGAGTAAGGAGGTGTACCAATGGACTTTTATACAAGGGCACGAGCTGTTGGCGGTGCCGCAAAAATGTCTAACAAAAAGGATGTCAAAATTGCTTTTGCAAAACGTGACTTCGCTGCACACTTCAAGGATAGTGTTGATTATGAGGATAATACTCTTGTGAATGGTTTACCTCAGAAGCTGGTTGTTAGTCGTAGTAATAGTATTGCTAAGGAAAAGAAAATCTAGGCTTATCCTGGCGATTCTTTGAATCTTGGTGATATTGTTGACTGTTACAACTGTAAATGGCTGGTAACTGAGATTGAACCAAACGATGAAATTTTTCTTCGTGGGAAAATGGAGCTGTGTAACCGCCAGATTCAATGGCAAAATCCGATTACTGGTGAGATAGTATCTCGTTGGGCAACACTGAGTAAGCCTTATTACGCAAATAATAAGGAACTTGTTGTGACTTCACTGAGTCAACGTGAGTATAAAGTGCAGATGCCTTTTGATGACGAGACTGCGCTGATTGACCTTGATAAGCGCTTTATGCTGGAAATTATCAATGGAGAGCCGAAAACATATGTTACGACTTCTGTTGACCAGAGCACAGAACGCTATGAGCTGCACGGTAAGACACAGGGATTTCTTGTGTTAAATATTCGGCAAGATCAGTACAACAGCAAGACGGACAATGCCGAGAAGATGATTTGTGACTACTTTGAACCAAACAAGAGTAATGAGCCTGATACTGACTCTCAGGTGACTGCTGCTATTAAGTACGCAGGCAAGCCGGAAGTTCGTGTTGGTGGTTCTTGGAAGAAATTCACTCCTGTATTTACAAGCATCACTGGCGAAGAGGTTGCGGAGACTCCTGTGTGGAGCACAAAATGTCTTAATGAATTCAATGAATTTGTTGAGGTGCAGGCTGCTGACGATGGTACTTTTAAAATTCGTATTTTGAATAATAGTATTATGGATGGCGCGACTGTAAAAATTTCTCTGACAAATGCTGATGGTACGGTAAGTACATTCATCGAGTGCAAGGTGGTGAATCTACTGTGACAACGAGTGAGTTGATTACGGACTATAAAAACAAATTAGCTTTGAAGTTGGTCAATACGGAAGGGCTTGTTGAGGCGATGGGCAATGATGATATCGAAGAGCCAGATGAGGCAATTTATACTTATATCTTCCCCTATTTTCATATCCCTGACACGATTGAAGCAGCACATAGCTATATTTGTTTCAAGGTAAACATGACCGACCGCAGTAACATCAATGATTGGTACGAGAACTTCACCCTGACCGTATGGGTTATTGTAAATCAGGCATTGATGAAGATGCCTTCTGGTTATGGTGGTGCAACACGAGTTGATTATCTGAGTGGCATTGTTGAGAAGCAACTGCACGGTAGTACAATTTTTGGTATTAAACAGCTCAAAATCACGTCAAACGTCGAAGATAACATGGATTTACATCATCGAGTTCGCATTATGACATTCAAGACTCAGGACTTAGATGACCTAGTGGGGTGCAACTAATGGAACTTCGAGAGATGTACGAGCCGAGTTTGATGATGGGCGAAGACTTCCCTATCAATGACAAGATTATGGTTCGGATGCCAACTGTTGGCGAAATTATCCGCTTTGGCGAAAAGAAATATTTCTCGTTGGTGTATTTGTTTTGTTCTACTTCGAGTGATTATAAAGTGCAACTTGATTCTATTGGTGTGGACTAGCAGGATTTATCGGACTTCGATATGTTCCGTCAGCTTTTTATTGGAAATAAAGACCAAGATATGTCGATTCTTCTCGGAGACTTAGATACTAAAAATTTTGTGATGGCAAAAGACAACAAGACTGAAGAAATTGTTCTTGTGAACAAAAAGACTGGTGTTGTGATTGACCGACTTGCTTATGATTTAATGTCTGAGTATCTATGCGCAGCAAATGGCGTTGAGAAGCATTCAGAAAGAGCTGCAAACAAAGCAACGAGACAGGCACTTATTGAAGAAGCGAAAGATAAAATGGAGCTTCAAAAAAACAAGCCATACGAATCGCACTTAGCTGAACTTGTACTTTCGATGGCTTGTGTGCAGGGCTTTAAGGCTGATTATTTTCAAGCCATGAAGTATCCAGTGAGTGTCTTTATGAACCATGTAAGAAAGGTTCAGCAAATTAAGAATTACGACAATACGATGCATGGCGTTTATGCTGGCACCGTGGAATTTGGAAGGATTCCAAAATCACAACTGGATTGGACGAGCAAGGCGAAGTAAATCGCCCTGCTCTTTTATTTTATCCAAATAAATTGAAAGGAAACATGATTATGAATTTTGATGAACTGATTATTGATCGGCCTCTCCGAGCTCATAAGTATAACTTTGATGGTAAGCGCATTTGGACAATGAGCAATCTGAAGGATCTGAAACTGACTCTGGGTGGCGAGACTGTTTATGCTCAGGACGAGCTGGGCACCAACATTATGGGCTTTGACCGTTCTAAGACTGCATCCGCCGAGTGGTCTAATGCTCTGGTGCATCTGGGTACTATGGCTGACCAGATGGGTACTGAGAAGCAGATTGCTTCTGGTACTGTAAAGCAGAAGTTTACCCGCGTGTTCTTCTTGACTACAGCTGATGGCAAGAAGCTGACTCTGCCTCATGCTCCTGTGGACATCACTACTGGTGTTCCCTTCAAGTACATTGATAAGGTTGATAACCGCAATGTTACCCTGGAAACTTACGAGCTGGGTGCAGAGACTGCTACTAATTTCTCTGTGACTGGCACTGAGGTCACTCTGCCTACTGACAAGTGCAAGGCTGGTGATAAGTTTGCTGTTAAGATGACTTACGAGTCTGAGTCTGGTATGGCTATTGACAACAGCGCAAATAAGTTCTCTGAGGAGGGTGTATTTGTCATTGAGGCTCTGTGCTACAATCCCTGTGATAAGGCAACTAAGATCCTGACCAACATCATCTTCCCTTCTGCCAAGGAGGACGCAGCTGTTGAGATCGACTTCAACCATGAGACTACTCATCCTGTGACTATCAATGCAACTCAGGAGTATTGCTCTGAGGATAAGAAGCTGGTTCGCATCGAGGTTGTGGAGGAGTAATAGCTATGGCTGAATCATGGTGTCGTGTATGTGGCAAGATGTACAATGCTTGCCCGCATTGTGATCCATCTAAGTCATGGCGTGTTATCTGTGATACTGAGCCTCACTTTCAGGTGTGGGTGAATACATACGAGTTCCAGATTGGAGTTCGTCCCAAGGAGGAAGCTAAGGCTTGCCTGAACAACCTCTTAAAGTATAAGCGTATCACGCTGGATGAGGTGGAAACTTTCATTCCAGCAGTTCGTGATACATTCCATAAGATTATGGATATGCCTGTAGAGGCTGAAGTCAAATCATCTAGTGATGTAAAAGATGAAACGCCCGTGAAGCCGGTAGTTAAGAAAACATCAAATCGTAAGGGGCGGGCATAACCGCCCCTTCGTTTTTCGTGGTGGTTTTATGGAGAAAAAGAACAGAACAAAGTTTAATGTGAGCAAAAATCCAGCAGATAGAACCTATGATGGTGTGGTTTATGATAGCCGTGCCGAGATGATGTTCTATCGGGATATTGTATTACCTGGGCTGGAAAATGGTGAAGTCGTAGAGTGCCGTAAACAGGTTCCTTTTGTATTACAGGAAGCGTTCCGCCGGGTCGATAAGGACGGCAAAGATGTAGCTGTAAGAAAAATCGATTATGTGGCAGACTATGAGCTTACATACAGTGATGGCAGTAAACAGGTAATTGATACGAAGGGTTTTGCTGACAGTGTTGCGCTGATGAAGCGCAAGATGTTCTGGTTCCATTATCCTGACGTAGACTACCGCTGGATCACGTACTCCAAAATTGATGGAGGCTGGGTCGATTACGACGACCTAAAAAAAGCTCGAAAAGAGCGAAAGAAATTAAAGCAAGCACAGATGAAAGGGAGATAAAATGAAGGTTTTAAATTTTCAGGAGCGAATCGACTTCGTGAAAGAGGTCATTGAGATGTGTACTGTTCAGGACGATTATCAGCCTGCGCTGTTTGATGTGGCATTTCGGCTGACCTGTTTGAAGTATTTTGTTGGTTATAATTATCGCAATGAGCCGCAGACTGAGTGGCTGCGCATTGCTTATGAGTCTTTTAATCTGAAGATTGAAGCTGCAGGTTGCGATACCGCGGTGTTCTGGGATCAGTATGATTCTCTGGAGAAGGCAGTGCAGGAGCGTGCGCAGCGTTCTCACGATGAGTATCTGGCTCTGGCAATTTGCAACAAGCGCGATGCGTTTGCCGAGTTTATTGATCACCTGAAGGATTATCTGGATGAGGTAAAGAAGAGCCTTAGAGACTTTGATGTAAATCAGGCTTCTCAGGTTATGTCTGTCCTGCTGGACAATAAGCAGGAAATCTCTGCTGTGCTGGCAAAAGATAAAAAGGAATAAACACTTTTAGAGGTGGGTTGGAGGGAATTTTAATATGGCTACAAGAAGTAAACCGCTGAAGTTATGGGATGCTGAGAAGTTCAAGAACGTAAACCCAGTATCTTTGAAATACTGGGATAGATATGAGACTGATATGGGCATCCGTGACCTCAGCCCGTCTACTGTTTACAATTATGAATCGGATTTCAAGCAGTGGATGATTTATGTTCTGGACAATCAGGGTAATGCTCCTGTGACGGAACTTGAGGAAGAGGATATCGAAGAATTTCTTTTCTATTGTAAGAAGCATGGAAATAACTCTGCTCGTATGAAGCGGCGCATGAGTACGATTTCTGCGCTGTATCGGTATCTTCGCAAGAAAAAAATCATCAAAGAGAATCCGATGGAGTTCATTGACCGACCGACCAAGGACGTGGCTGTCGTGAAGCAGACATACCTTACGCCGGATGAGGTTAAACTGATGCGAGAAAAGCTGAACGCTCTGGTTGAATCTGCGACCACCGTTCACATGAAGGATAATGCGATGACGCTGCGTCTGTACGCACTATTCTCGCTATCCACGATGGCTCGTGTCAATGCTGTGCGGAATACGCTCTGGAAGTCTATCGATTATGAGAACCGTATGGTACATGATGTTCTGGAGAAGGAAGGAAAAATTGTTGATCTGATGTTCAGCAAGGAAGTTTCTGAACTTTTGAAAGAGCTGAAGGAATACCGCACTGAGCATGATATTGAAGATGGCGGCTATGTGTTTGTTGGTACGAAAATCAATGGTGCATGGATGCCGATTACTTCAAGCACTGCCGGTGATTGGTGTAAGAAGATTGGTGAGATGATTGATGAGCCTACGTTGCACCCGCATGACTTCCGGCATAGTGGTGCTACCCTGCTGAAGAATGCGGGTATGAGTCTGGAAGATGTCTCTTCCCTGCTTAACCATGCTGGTACGGATGTGACCAACAAGTATTACATCAAAAAGGATACGACAAAGATTCAGTCCGCAAAGGATCGGTTTGAGATTTGAGGTGGAGTGAATGGGAAGTCTTGCTTCTTCGTATACGAACTTTGATGATTTATTGGCCGGTGTGGTTAGCAGTGTTCAAGACATACTTGAAGGTATTGCACCGGAAATTGAAACGAGGCTGCAAACAAGCATTGTAGAAAATGTACACTCGAAAAGTGGGCGGTCTGACGGAATTGAAAGTAGAAGAAATATTGTAAGTAGTGTTACTACAGATAATAACGTGGTAACTATGACAGTAAAGGATATTGCAAGACCGCAGGCATCATGGTGTAAAACACCATTCCGAGAAGGAGATAATGCAGCCTTAGAAGGAACAATGTTTGCTAGTTGGATTGAGCATGGCTTGTGGATGGATATTGCAGAGTGGAATCGAATGGGGCGACCGAAGGAAAATAAACCAAAGCGTCCTGCACGTCCATTTATTTCAAAAGTCCAAGTTGAAGCGGCTATGATCGTAAAAACCGCATTACATGAATTGTAATCCCACAATTTATTTGGAAAATTTGAATGAGAGGAGGCTGGCTTGAAGAAGCTGGCCGCTTCTCTTTTTTATTTTGAAAGGAATTGTTGAAAATGGAAAAGAGAGGTGACCAACAGTATGGATGAGAAAGAAAATACTGGCACAGAGTCTTCTGCCGTAACAGCCATTAAGGTCAAGGTTGTTATTGACACAAATAAAAAAGAATTAGACCAGCAATTTAATTCTGTTAAGGAGCATTATAAAGAAAAACCAGTAAAAATTGCTTTTGGAGTAAATCAAAACGACACTATTCGTAATATAAATGATGCACTTGATAAGGTAGTCAAGAGCGGAAAGTTAAAAACTCCAAAGGTTACACTTGATGTTAAGATTGACCAGAGTAAAGTAACTGCACAGCTTAAAAAAGCTATGCAATCTGCGGCAAAGCAGACAGTTAAGGTTGATACCGGAAAGTCTGGTTCTGCAAAAACGCAAGATACTTCAAAAAGTGATATTTCTCGCCTTTTCAGTCTTGCAAATCGTCAAGCAAAGTTAAAAGCGGATGAAGCATCGTTAATTGCTAATGGAAATAAATCATCTGAGTTGAAAGCGGTACAGACTAGATTGAGCGCAATCAACGATGAGATGGATAAACTCAAGACAAAAACAAAAGATGTAATTACGGAATCTCAGAAGTTAAAGCTTTAGGATATCGAAAAAACCGGAAAATTCAATGCTGACAGGAATACTGCAAAAGGTGCTGATTCGGCTGCAAAAGAACTAAAAAAACAAAATCAAGAAATTGCAGATGATTTAAAAAAGACTCTCACATCTCAAGAATCCGAGTATGAAAAATATCAAAAAAAGATTCAGTCTCTTGAAAACTATTCTAAGAATAACTCCAACTATAAAAATGATAATATCAAAAAATATTTATATGGAGAAGATGGAACTGGAAAAACTTCTGGAAAGTTAAAAGAGTTGCGAGATCAGCTTGCTTCTATTGAGAACACTACACCAGGGAAAGCAATTCAAGACTTTGATAAAAAATGCAAGACTCTTGATACAACTATTGATTCTACAAGTCAACATTTAAAAGAACTTGGATTTGATTTTAGAGATATAAATCAAGCCAATGTTGATATGACGAAGTTTAAGAGTGTTTATGAACGTGCAACGAAGTTAGAAGACTCTATTGCAAATAAAAGTAAATATTCTTGGCTAATTGATAGTTTAAACGGAATAAAAGCTTCTGCTGCTGGCTGTGAAGGCGATGTTACTGATCTTAGTGCAAGACTATCAAACCTTGAGGTTGAGGCCAGCAGATGTGGGGCCACTACAGAAACTCTTGGTCAAAAACTGTCTCGTTTGTTTAAGGAGCATTTCCAGACCGCCATCGCTATGGCTGGCGTTGCAATGGTCAAGCAAGGTCTGCGAGAGGTTTATGATAATGTCGTAGAGATAGACGACGCTATGGTAGAGCTACGCAAAGTAACAAAAGAAAGTGAAAATGCGTACTCGCAGTTCTCTGATCGTGCTGCAAAAACCGCTCGTGATTTGGGCGCATCAATTTCTGATTATGTTAGTGCAACAGCAGACTGGTCTCGTCTTGGATATAATATGCCGGACGCAGAGGAGCTTGCCCGTGTAAGCACTCTATTGAAAAATGTTGGCGATGGCATTGAAAGTGTTACAGATGCTTCGTCTTATATGATTTCCGTTTTGAAAGGTTTTGACCTTGCGGCAGAAGACGCTCAGAAGGTAGCTGATCTTGTTAATGAGGTCGCAAATAATGAGCCTGCAAGCGCCGAGGATATCCTTGAAATATTGACTCGTAGTGGCGCAGCCCTCCATGAAGCCGGAAATGATCTTGACCAGGCAGTTGCTCTTGGTGTGGCTATGAACTCTGTTACCCAAAACGCGGAGTCCACCGGCCAAACATTAAAAACTGTCAGTATGTATTTAAGAGCTGCCAAGACGGATTTGACCGCGATGGGAGAATCTACAGACGGGTGTGCGAATTCTGTTTCCGAACTTCGTAGCGAATTAAAGAAGCTTACTGGCGTTGACATTATGGCAGACGCTGCCGGAACTCAATTTAAGAGTACATATGACATCTTGATGGAGATTTCTAAGGTCTGGGGCAAGCTGACTGATGTTGATCGTGCGAACGTTACGGAGCTTCTTGGCGGCAAGCGCAATGCGAACAGTGTTTCTGCCGTATTGTCCCAGTTCCAGATTGCGGAAAAATCAATGAAAGACGCTGCCAACAGTGCTGGTTCTGCCGCAAAAGAAAATGAAGTATATTTAACCAGTATTACTGGTAAGTTGAATCAGTTAGATGCTGCATTCCAACAGTTCAGTAAAGACTTACTTGATAGTTCTTTAATCAAGTTCTTTGTCGATTTCGCCACCGGAGCAGTAGACCTTGCTGATGGTGCAGTTAAAGCAGCTGGCGCATTACCCACTTTAACAGCCGCCATTTCTGGTGTGTTGTCCGTAATGCAGATGAGCGGAAAGCTCAAAAATGGTGCGGGTAAAGTTAATATGCCCTCTTATGTTTGTTGCGTTTGATAACATAGGATGCGGCACCATGTAAAAATAAAATAGCCCCTAGAGTGCTGGGAAACCCTAAGAGCCATATCGCCTATTATTATATTTATATAAGGTAGGAATCGAAAGATAGAAACAAGGATATGGATGCTATATGCTGAGATAAAAGCTCGGTTTTATCGTATTGTCAAAACATGGTAATAGTTGAGTGCTAAGTAGCGTTTATAATGGGCGGTCAGCAGCCGATCCACTCCCCTATTATATAATGTAGGAGAGTAGAAGGTTCATCGACTAAAAAGGGTCAGTGAGCAACCACTGGAAGGATAGTCAGTTCTGGACGAAAGTTCAGAAGTCCACCTCAGACGTAACCAGACGACTTAAAGAAGTAGGTGGAAACGAGGAGACGCGCTATTCTCTGGCGCGATATAAATAGGAGAAAATATTCAAAATTATAATTCGACATGATTCATATTGACAGCTAGTGCGCCGCAAGCTATAATGAAAATACAATCGTATAAACTCATTTTACGGAGGTATTTATCATGCCGAGACCTAAAGGAAGCAAAAACAAGGTTACCATGATTGCAGCGGCTCCTGTCGATTATGCCGCACTGATCGATGAAAAGCAGTCCGCAAAAGATTCGTTGAATGCAGAGGTTACTTCTATCGCGGCTAATATCGATTCTTTGAAGGCTGATCTGAAATCCAAGAAAGCTGAAATCAAAAAGTTGGATAAAGAGTTAGCTAAACTTGCTGAAAAGAAAGACGAAGCTGACAAAAAAGCCGCTGTCGAAGCTAACAAGAAGAAGGCCGAAGAACTCGTTGCCAATGCACTGGCCAGCGGTATGACTGCCGAAGAGATTGCCGAACTTCTAAAATAACTGCTGTGCAGTCATCATAATGAATTAAGCCCGACTTCCCTACTACTAGGAGGCCGGGTGTTTTAAATGTTCACGAAAAGTCCATTGCTATTGATTGTGTTTTAGCGTATACTATGAGTGAAAGAAGGAAGGTGTAAGCATGGTACTGCTAAATCAAGTATCTGACTGGTTTCTTAGTAAAGAATCAATGACGCACAAGAAGCTTCAGAAGCTTTGCTATTATGCACAGGCATGGTACTGTGCTCTTTACGACGATGGTCCTTTGTTTGAAAATGAAATTCAGGCATGGGTTCACGGTCCTGTAATTCCTGATCTTTACCATCGATATTCTTGTTATGGGTGGGAGCCTATTCCTAAAGTTGATTTTAACGAGGGTATTCTAAATGAACGTGTTCTGAACATTCTTGATTCCGTATATAGCACTTATGGACCATACGATGGCGATCAGCTTGAAGCTTCAACTCATTCTGAAACTCCGTGGCAGAATGCTCGCAAAGGTCTTGAGCCTTGGGAACCCGGTACGGAAGTAATCACTTATAAAGCAATGAGGGATTTTTACAAAGCACTCTATGAGCAAGGACAGGCAGACTAAATTCAAACTTCCCGTACCAAAATGCACGGAAGTAAAAACGGAAGTATTTCCACATAATGGAGCAAAAGCTGAACAAAATAGTTTAACTTTTTCTTTTGCTTGCTTTGATAGAAGTCATGATTTGTTTAATCTTGGTGGAGATGCAGAAGATAAAACAGTTGGCGGCGCATGGTTCCTTGATTTACTTGATTGTTTAAAAAGTGTCAGCAATAGAAAGATTCCAGAAATTAGAACTTCATTACATGATTTACATCCGATTGATTGGAGTAAAACAAATACTTCTGCTCCAGATGGTGATGAACAGCATGAGTATTGGCAATTTAGAATCAATAAGTCAAAGGGTCGAGTAATTGGATTTATCGTTAATGGAGTAGAACATTCTGTATTCTATGTTGTTTGGCTTGATCCACATCACAATCTTACTGACAGTGAAGGATATGGCGGAAAAGTTTGGTTTAAACGACCGGTTTCCGAAGCTGAAATAAGGCAATTAGAGCTTGATAGTATAAAGAAAAAGTATGCCGACTTACAAAAGGACTATAATCTTTTGTATGATACATTAAATCCAGAATAGGACGGGATTGTGGTTGCGAGGCGCTAGTGAACTCTAGTATGCCATTTCAGACAATTGACTGTGTAAACAGTTATTGGATGAGTAAACAATCAGTCGAACCCGTTTTTAAGAAATTTTGCTCCTTGTCCGTGTGACAGGGAGCTTTTATTATATCCAAATGCAAAAACACTCGAAAGCTACATGTTTCCGGGTGTTTTATTTGTTCCGTTCTAGTTAGGCGTAGCTTACCACTCATACCCACAATTCTTACACTTAAACTGTTTGCCGGGCTTTCTAATCATGTGTTTCTTTTGTTGGAGGTGAGTCACTTGCTTTCTTATCAATGTGGAAAAAGAAAACCTTACCAGGAGAACTTGTCTATGTTTGGGACAGTTAATCCTGAATGGGCAAGAACCAACATTCCATTAAACGCAGATACGATTGCTTATGCCGAGGTATGGAATTACGAATCTCAAAAAGAAGAACTGATCCAATTCACTTCTGTCAGTGAATTTTTTTCATGGATCGACAATCCACCCGTAGCGTTCAGGTGTATATAAACGTTGTGCGCCTTCGGAAGTAACTGTAATAATATCGCATTTTGGGCTTACTAAACTGTCAATTTCGGCTATTTCGTAGTTTATACCCTGAAGGAACTCAACCATTTCTTGTAGTTTAAGTGTATGGATATTATCTCCAAGCTTGATGAGTTTTGATTGATAAAGTTTATGCTCACCACTAGCTGCATAACCAATGTCGTCCAATGTATTCGGTTGAATTTTGTTATGGCCTGTATCTGCTCTAAGTATCACATTTTTGCCATTCTCGATGCCACATTCGATTAAATAAATAGTACTATTCCCTGTTTTCTGCACCAGCACATTCAGCAAGAATCCAAGCTCTTCTTGGATAGGCATCTTTTGAGCTGACGTAATTTTAAGTGTATGAAGGATAACGTCGTTTAGAAATTCGCCTGTGTCAAGTCTAGCATCGCCGGCGAACGCAATGACATGGTTTGTATTTGTAATATACGCTTTCTGGCTATGGTCGGACGGCATAGCGATAAACGGATTGTCTATTCTATGACGTATGAGTCGCCAGTCCGCAGACACAACGATTCCTTCTTTGTTTGCGATAGCCATCACTAAAGACATAGTGCATCACATCCTCAAAACTCATATCCACACGCTTTGCATTTAAACTGCTTATGTGCCTTTCTCGACCATACGCCCCAAACCGCTATATCCACAGTCTTGTCAAAGCCGGAGATTTTCTCTAAGTCAGGGCAATGACACACTGGGCAAGTGGGCTTGTACTGAGCGAGACGAGCTTCCTCTTCAAGTTGAGCACGGGCTTGCTTGTTTTCCTTTTCTGCGGAGTCAAGATTAACACCCCACATTTTTTTAGGAGGGTTGTGTCTAGGATTTCTATTTAACCAATCTTCTCTTTCTTTGTTGGTCATTTTATTCCATGTACTGATTGATATCAGTTGACTTGAGCAAAACGGGCAAAAGCCATAATTTAAATCGGCATATTTGTTACACCAATGACAGTATCCTATCTTTTTCATAACTCTCTCCTCAAATTAGATATTATCTTTCTTTTTTGAGAGTTTGTATTTGTTGGAGGATTAAAATTCATAGTCACAATTGTTGCAGTGATATGTTTTCTTTGGCTTGCCAGCGGCAAATCCCCAAAAAGCAACATCTAGAACCTTTGAGGTTGCACTGATCTTGCGTAAGTCTGGTGAACCGCAGACAGGACATTTGGGAACATATTTAGGATGCTCTTTCTCCTCCAAATCGGCTCTATATTGAGCGTCAAAGACATTGGCTTTATCTTGCATCTCTTTAACAAAATTCGGATCTAATTCTGAGATATCTCTTTTGGGTCTGTTTGTAAACCTCCAATTGATTTTTTTCTGTTCGTTCATTCCGTTCCATTGAGGCAATAGAATAGTATCTCTCAAACAAAACGCGCACAGCAAATCTCTTTTATGGTAATATTTGTCGCAAAATGGGCAATACCGTACATATTCTTCCATGATTTCTCTTCTCCTCGAAATCGATATTAACTTTCTTCACGGTAGATGCTAACACTCAAAAATTACAAATTCAGACCTTTTCTAAAATAAAAGCGTCTCTTGTTGACTTAATCGCGCAATACAAAGCATACAAAAAGGCTTTGGGCGAGACAAATCTTTCCATATCTGATTTTATCAAATGGCTAATCTCTGGTCAAGCCCAAATTGATGCTACGAAGTTAAAGATTTTGGCTCTTCGTGGTGCTGCGTTACTTTTGAATATGGCCATTGGTGTTGTTACTGGGCTTGTAGTTTCCTCTCTTATTGGTGCGATTACAAGCTATACACAGCGGATTGATACAGCAGCTACTAAAACGAAAGAAGCTGCCGATGCGGCCAACAACACGACTTCTTCTTTGAAGGATTTAGTCGATGCCTACGAAGAACTTGGTGACAAGTCTGGTTGGAACACAGAAGACTTCGACCAGGCGAAAGACATTCAAGAGGAGCTTTTAGCTCTCGCTAAAGAGCAGGGAACTCTTGATGAAAACAAAGTGAACCAGCTTGACCTTCAAAATGGCAAATACGAAGAGCAACTTGGTTTGCTGAAAGATATTACAGAGGAACAGCTCAAAGCATCCGAATCTAAATTGATTCAGTCTAAAGACGCTCAGGGTAACAAGCTTGTTAAGACCGCTAAGGATAATAATCGTTCCCATTTCTTTAGTTCTATTTCTGCAAATGCTAACCTTGGCATTATGAATGAGTTAAAGGATGCTGGAATTGATGTTTTCAACAAGAGCGGCAATTTCGGCGTAAAGAATTTGAACGACCCAGATTCTATTGCAAAGTATTATTCCGAACTTGGAAAGGCTCTGGATTACATTGTTCAGAATACGACTGAGGCACAACGAGCCGCAGGTGGTGCTTACCATACTGTTTATCAGTATTTAATGGATGAGCAAGCCGCGCTTCAGGATGATGCAGATGCTTACAATGATTCTACTGATGCCGTCAATGAGAATGTAAATGCTCGTAGAAAACTCCAAGCTATTGACTTTTGGAGCGACGGCAAAAGCAATGGTATGGACGTAAGCTATAGTTTCGATAAGGTCAATTCTGCAATCGAAACTCTAAAAAATACCATTGATGACTTTGATGCAAGCAAACTAAACGATCTCTTATGGGGCACGAATGAAGGCTTGACTGACGAACAGGCGCAAGCCTTGGCGGCACTTCGTAAAGCATTGACAGATATGGATTTCTCTGCCGATACAGATGGCGTGAACGCTTTTACTCAGGCTCTCGTACAGGTTGGTATTGTAGCTCAGTCTTCTGCAAATGGTGTTGACGCGGTAGTACAAGCTTCCCAGAAGATGGAGGATGTCTCCTCTAAGATTGATGAGATTCAGACTGCTTATAAGAATGCGACCACCGCTATTGATGAATACAATAAATATGGCTATCTGAGTGCAGACACACTCCAAACCCTTCTTAATGAAGACTTCGAGTATCTGAGTTGTCTCGAACTCGTTGATGGTCAGCTTCAGGTGAATACCGAGAAGTATCAGGGTATGATTGCTGCTCAGTATCAGTCTGCGGCCATGGCTCTTGTTGAGAAGGCAAATGCGGAGCTTGCAAAGATTGCTCAGGGCGAAAAGAAGGATGCTGTCGAGGATGCAACCAAGGCAACAGAAGACCAAGCAACAGCTTTGACTGAACGGGTCTGTCCTGCCCTTGGCGAGTTTGCAAAAGCATCTATGACAGCCGCTGCAGCACAGGAGTTCTTGGCAAATGGAGATGCAGCATGGTCTGTTGACCCAGAAAGGACTAAGGAAGTCTATGCTGGCCTTGCTTCTGGTTTAAATATTTTGGACGCAACTGTTGACCAAATCATGGGCAATTCGGATAAGTTCCGTCAGCACATGAATGGTTTTGATAAGGAAACCAAGAACCGGAATAAGAATACTGCCAAATCTGTAACTGATGTGGCTTCTGCCTTCGATACCTTAAATAAGGCAATGAAGGAGTATAACCAGTATGGTTATCTGTGTGCTGACACAGCAAAGTCTTTGGTTGGTCTGGACGATAAGTTTACGGCCTGTCTGACAAAGCAGGGCAATAAGCTCCAAATCAATGTAGAGCAGTTCCGTAAGTTTGTGAAGGAACAACTCAAGGAAGCGAATGCCGCAAAAGATGGCGGAAAATCAGCTGATGAGATGAATAAAATTCTGAATTATCTTGATCAGAATGTAGACTCAACAACCATCTCTTTCGAGCAGTTGACTGATGCCATCAAGGGCTACGGCACCGCGATGGACGAAGCCAAGGAAAAGACGGACGCTATAAAATCCGCATTTTCCAGTCTTTCTGATATCGGTAAGAATAAGATTGAGAATCCTTTTGGCGCTCTTGATGCAGATGGTGTTGACAAACAGTATCAGGCAATTCGTGATCTGTATGATAACACTGATTTGTTTACGGATGAACGGTTTGCTGGAGCGTTAAATCCCGAAACTGGATTGGTTGATTATAACAGCGATGCCTTTAAGCAGATGTTCCTCGAAAAGCTTGATGGTATGGCTACTGCTTGTGAACAAACTGGCGGTAAAGCTGGAAAATATCTTGCCCAAGGTTTTAGAGACGCCGAGGATAAGATTAAGAACAATGTTATCAGTATTGAGGAATATATCAACGGCATAGGTTCTACTTTGGAAAACATCAATAATCGGATGGACAACTTCCAAAGTGCATTCAATGACCTGTCCGATATTGTGGACGAATATAACGCCTATGGTGATTTAAGTCAAGATTCAATCCAGAAGTTAATGGGGCTTGACGTAAAGTACACAGCTTGCCTTGAGCTTCAGGGTGATAAGCTTGTGTTCAATAAAGAGGCGTTCCGTGCGCTTTATGTTGCACAGCTACAAAAACTCGCCGCCGATTATGAAGGCACTGATATTGGCAAGCGCTATGCTGAAATCCTTCAAAAGGTTGCCGATGGCACTTGGGATGTCACTGACCACATGAAAGGCATGGGCACTGAGGCTCAAAACCTTCAAACTATCTTCTCCAATCTAAAAGACCTTTTCTCTTCCCTGCTTGATGTTTTCAATAAGTTCAACGATAACAATTCCAACGACCTCAAGATTTATGGCGATGCCATGACCGAGGAGATTGATAAACGAATCGAAGCTCTTCAGGACGCAAACGACGAGCAAGAAAAAGCTATCGAACTAGCAAAATTGCAAGCCGAGCTTGAAAAGGCCGAGACTCAGAAAACCGTCCGTGTCTACACCTCTAATGGTTATGAGTGGCAGGCTGATGAAACTGCCATTAAAGAGGCTCGTGACAATCTCAACTCTAAACAGCGTGAGAACGCTTTGAATGACGAGATTGATAAACTGAACAAGCTGAAGGATAAGTACGCTGAACTGATTAACCTGATTGGTTCTAGCTACGAAGACTATCAGAAGAAACAGGAATATGCCGCGAAGATTCAGGGCATGACATTTGACCAGATGACCGCCGGACTTGATGGCTTCGAGTCTACCGTTATCGCCAACATGAAAGCGATTCAGGGCGCAACTAATGTCAACAATGTCGTCACCAATCTGACCAATTTGGTTAATACTCTGGTTAAACTGAACGACGTTCTAAATGGTTTAAGTACTGGGACTACTCAGAGTGGTGGTATTACCGGCCTGTTCAATCGACTGCAGCGTGCCATTGGTACGTTCTCCGACAAGAGTTCCGGTAAGGGATTCTTTGGTCGCCTCTTGGATGCAGGAAAGAGTATCCTTGGAATCGGCGATGGCAGTGCCAGTAGTAAACTTACAACCGATATTGCTCCAGTCATAAAGTCTGGTGTCGGTGATGGCATCACTACTGGACTGGATGCCGCAAAACCGTCTATAGCTAAATCTGCGCAGGGGCTCTTCTCCGGCAATGGCGGATTGAAGTCTATCTTCCAGAAAGGGTTCGGTGGAGTCGCATCTATTGCCAAAAAAGCGGTTGGCGGACTTGTCTCAATTTTCGGTGACATCGGTACTACATTGGGTGGAACCAAGCTGTTCTCTGGTATTACTGGTATTTTCAAGGGAATCGGTAAGACTGTCAGCACCGTTATTGGCACTACAGGTGGTACGGGTGTTGCCGGAACTATTGCGGCTGCGGTCAGTCATATTCCTGTCATCGGCAAGATCTTGCTTGGTGGTACTCTTGCTGTCGGCGCGATCGGTGGCGGAAGCCTCACTACTGGCATTAAGAGAATCGGCGCAGGTATTACTAATGTAGTAAAGGGCATCGGCTCTACTATCAGCAAGGCGGTAAAGGGTGTTGGTAGCTTTATCAGCAAACTTATGCCGTGGAACTGGGGTAAGAGTTCAAGCGATAGCGGCTCTAAAAAGAAGGGCATCGGTTCTTGGAAAATTTGGCCTTGGAACTGGGGCCGTGCTAAGGGTGACAAGCATATCGACCAAGCAGCTCCGTACAATGTTGACGAAGAGGGCGAAGAGATAATTGTTCGTAATCCCGCAAAGGGTCGAATGACTTATCTCGAAAAGGGCGATGGCGTTATTCCGGCTGACACTACAGAGAACCTGATGGAAATCGGCAAAGATCCAAAGAAATGGCTATCTGATGCCATGAAAGAATCCAGCAATTCGGTCGGTTCTCTGCCTATTGACGACCTGAAGAATGCCAAAACCAAGGGTGACCTGATATCTATTACGAAGAGTCTGGCGAACAACCAGATGAAGCGTCTGCGTGATAAGTTTGATACAGTGTGGAAGCGGCTTGGCAAAAATGCCGGACTGTCTGAAGAGCAGATTGACACCATCGGTAGTACCATCTTTGACCGGATGGGCAGCATGATTTCTAATTCGATGGATTCTGCCCTTGGCAATAAGAATCTAACCGACGACCAAATCAAAACTATTTGTGCTGAAATGTTCCAGCGCATGGGTAGCGTGTATAAGAATGGATGGGACAACCTCTATTCCCTGTCTCCCGACATGTCTACGGACGCTTCTACTGCAATCAATAAGCTGTTTGAGACCATTTTTGCTGATTACAATGCAGATACGTCAAATATCAGCGATGTTATATCTGGTTGGCTACCAAAAGTTGAAAACACCATGAATACCACTCCGGCTCCTGGTTTGTCTGGCGGTGGTGGCTACTATGGCAATTCAATGGATGCCAATGTTGGACCTTCTGCATCGTTTAGCTTTAGCAAGGTCAAGAAAACTATTCAAGGGCTCTTCGAGAAGTTTTCCAACAGCAAGCTTGGTGCATGGATAAACAAGCACTCTCTCGGTTCCGCTGTGGACAAGCTGACAAAATACAATGAATCCAATGACCCGAACATGGTTCAAAAGGCATTGCATCTACTCACTCATCCGACAGAACTGATTGCTTCGGCAGTTGAAAGTGCAGTCAAGACCGGCAAAAAAGTCACTTGGGCGGTCACTCATCCGAAAGAGGCCGCTCAGGAGATTGCTTCTGCCGCAAAGGATGCCTATAACAAGGGTAAGGAAGTCGCGTCTAAAGCCAAAGATGCGGTGACCCATCCTAAAGAGACTGCTGAAAAAATTGTTGATAAAGTGAAAGAGACTTACAACAATATCAAAGAGGCCGTCTCTGAGAAGACTAATTCGGCAAAGAATTGGGTCAAAGACAAAGTTGATAAAATCACAGGCAAGAAAGCTACCGGTTCTCGCAGCATTAACAAGTCTGGTACTTATAATGTTGATGAGAAGGGTCAGGAACTTATCGTTCGCCAGCCTGAAGCTGGGCGCTATACCTATCTTGAGACTGGTGACGGCGTTGTTCCTGCTGATATTACATCTAAGCTCTTTGATTTGGGCGGTAATCCTGATGCATGGTTCCAGAGGCAGCTTGCAAAGAACGGCGGTCTTACCGCAAATGTTCAGAATCGCAGTCAGGCTCCGTCTATCAGCATTGGCGACATTTATGTTCAGAAGCCGATTGGAGACGTTGATGGTCTGGCTCGTGAAATCGTTCAGGGTCTGCCTAATGCGATTTATCAGGAATGTAGTAAACGATAAGGAGGTGCGTTAAGTGACTGATTCAAGAAAAGCTGTCAGTGAACTCGCGAAGATGATTTGCGATACTGCCAGACGTGTTGTTGAGGATGCTTCGTTTGACAAGACCTTCTTTGGTGTTGTAACAGGAACCAGCAACGGAAAATACATCGTAACTTCTGCTGGACAGGAATACACGATTAAATCCAGTCAGTTCTTCAAGGTTGGAGAACGGGTTGCGGTGACTGCTGCTCAAAGCAACTACAATACGCTGATTCTTCATAAACTCTAAGCCGCGCAAAATGCAGGTAGTTCCGCCAATGACGGATAACCCTGCAAGTGCGGCTTTTTAATTTTAGGAGGTGATTCTACCTTGGCGAAACCTATACTGTCCCCCATTTCTGTTTTTGATGCAAACGAAGGGACTACCGCATATTTTAAGGTGGCAACCACCTATGACGGTACATTATATAATAATGCTCAAAAAGCATACGATCAGGCCGTTGAGAAGCAGAAGACTACTATCGCTGCTATTAAAAGCCGTGGTGTCGAGACCTATGGGAATATTGACAATCTCAATCGTGCTCGAATTGTATGGACAGCTGAAAATATTGCAAAGTATCAGACCTTCGTGAACGAGATGAATTCAACTGAGACTATTATCTCCGAGGGCGACTATTCCACTGTTCTCGGGTGTGACGACAAAATGGGCAGTCTACAGGTGGCATATACTCCTCTGTTTCAGACTGACAATAGCGAACTTGTCCCGCTCACTCAATCTGAAATTTCAAAATATTTATCTGATGTCAAAACGAAAGCAACTGCTATGACCAATGGCCTTGTGGCCGCAAATATTTTGTCCGTTGATGCGGAAGGAATTTCAGAGACGGTTGGTGGAAGTGCCATCACTGTCAAAAAAATGATTGCTGCGGTTGAAGGAGACACTTTTGATGGTGCTCCCCTGTCCGCCTGTGATGTCAGCGCTATCGCTGGTTGGAGTGAGGCCGAACTAAAGAAAACTTATGGTAAAACAAGCACATTTGTCGGCTGGGCCATGCATGATGTTCAGGGAAAGATTTGGAATGATAAAGACAATGTAGCAGAGAAGACTGCCGCGCTGGAAAAGGCAACGACCACGTATTGCTATGAAGTGTATGACAGCATGACCAACAAGTTGCTCGGAAGTGTTACAAACGCTGTGACCGGTTTCACTGCTAGTCTTGGTTATGGTTATAAAATCACTTCGTCAGATTGGCTCGACAATCAGTCTCGTAACTATACTATCCGCGTCAAGGTCAGACTTTCTGGCGAAGACGAATATGGTGATTTCAGTGACCCTATTCCTCTTTGGTGCAAAGAAAAACCAATATTGAGCTTCGACGGGCTTTCTTCTAATACGGAAAATATTATCCCTACTTCCTCGATTTTGTTTCTGTTAGCGTATCAGTATGTAACCGTACAGGGTGAAACATTAAGTACCTACCAGTATCATTTATACGATGAAAGCAAGAATCTGATTAACGAATCTGCAGTATTCTATGGAGCTGTAGGAGCGTCTTTTACAGTAAACGGTTTGGAGAATCGAACCGTGTTTTATATTCGTGGAACCGGCACAACTCGTAACGGTTATTCTTTGGATACTGGCTTTATTCAGTTCGAAACAAAATATTATGCGAGCGCAGAAGGAGGCACTTTTTTACAGTGTAAGAATAAATTAAGTGACGGATATGTTGCTATTTCAAGCCATCTCGCTGATATTTCTGGAATAACAAAAGACTAGATTTCTTATGTAACATCATCTGGTGGTTATGCTGTGGATTTGACTCATGGTGAAAAAGTCACGTTCGATATTCCGTATCAAATGGAGTTCTATAATGTCAAAGACTATGCGATGGCATTCAAGGTTCGTCCTGTTATTCGAAAAAATATTGTAGAATTCTCGTTCGATCAGGATGGAATGATATATAGAGGCGTTATTTCCACTAATATTCGAGCTTTTTCTAAACTTCCTTACGAAAGCTATCTTCCCGCCAACCAGTCCGAATATTTTTATGCTATGCTGAAAATCATTCGCGAGGATGGCGGTTTTGCATATTCCGACGTTTATTTTATTGACAGTAACTACATGAAACGAACCAGTATGGACGTGCTGATTTGCCTACAGCATAAAGATAATGCTTATGATATTACGATTAGGGAGGTGGAAGAATGAACTTTCTAGGATACGATTTGTTCGGAACTGGCTCTGACGCCTCCCCTTGTGCTGGGAATCCTTCTCTGGCAGGGTTTGTGATTCAAAATGGTATTTACGACGGTGTCTATCTTTCAGGATCTCCTGACGAGTTCTCTACCTTTTATGATTCCGGTATGAAATGGACGGAAGATACTTTGCTCTTTGCTGATTTTAATCAAAAAACTCTTGGTGGCTCCAACTTTGAATATGGCTCGGATCTGCACGAAATCAAGTTGAAGCGCCGCGAAATCGGGGCAGATCAAAAACCGTGGGTCTTGCTTTATGAGCAGCTTGCCGGACATGGAAACATCAATTTTGTTTACAACGATTATTTTGCACGTGGGCGAGAAACAGAGTACGAGTACGCTTTAGTACCCGTTCTTAGTGATGGAACAGAGCTCCCATATATCAAGACAACTGTTCAAAGTAAATTTTATGGAGCTATCATCACAGATGGAACTGTAAGTTATCATATTTTGCTCGACCCTTCAATCACTAAAACCGATCGAAATCGTCAATCATCTGTTGTGACAACCTTAAATCGTAAATATCCATTCGTATTTTTCGGAGGCAAATCAAACTACACTTCAGGCTCTTTTTCTGGTACAGCTATTCGGTATCTAAAAAATGATACTTTCGATGTGGCGCATAGTCATTGGTATCGTGAAGATATGATTGATTGGCTCACGAATGGCGGTACTAAGATTTTGAAAATTGAAGATGGCCGCATCTGGATGATTGCTATTGATGGCAACGTCAAATCTTCGAATTCTGAACATCCTGACAAGGTTACTTTAAGCTTTGACTTTACGGAGGTTGGAAGCGTTAACGATGACAATGATATGCTAAATAATGGTTTTGTGAACGTGATGACAGGTAGAACCGGAGAAGAAACCTACAATATCACGAACAATTTCTACTATGTCGATTCAGACAACACGGACACTACCATTTTCGAAGGTAAACCATATACCGCTACTCTTTCTCCTGTTGAAGACTACGAAATCAGTGGCGTTGTTGTTTTTATGGGCGGCTTAAATGTCACAAACACGACTTATATTAAGCGTACTGATGAATCTACCGGTAAAGTAAGTCACGAAATCAATATTCCTTCTGTTTATGGCAATGTCACAATTATCGCATCTGCAACCCGAGTTCGCATTATTGCTCAAAGCTTTAGTCTAACTGAGAGCAAATTTACGCTCAGTGTTGGCAACAATCACAAGTTAGAGTATACAACTTATCCATCAGGTGCTTCTCAGAATGTTGTCATATGGAAGAGCGCGGATACGAAAATTGCGACTGTCACTGATAAAGGCGTGGTTGAAGGAGTTTCCCCGGGGTCTACAACAATTACTGCGACTATGGACAATTTGATTGCCACATGTTCTGTAGTTGTTACGACATCATAACGATAGATGGAGGTGTGCCATGAAAAACTATACTCCTTCACAAGCAGAGCTCGCATTGCTTAAAACACGTGTTAAACATCTCTATTGTAAGATAGAATTACTGGATACTGATATGAATCTTCTAAATTCACTTGAAGGTTTGACTGTTGATGGTTCTATCTCTATCGATTCGGACGCAGATATTCGACGGACCTTTTCTGCTTCTATATATCTGGAGGGGAATAAAGACATTTCTTCTATGCTCGGAGATGAATAGGCCAATAAATATGTAAGGCTTTATATCGGTATGGAGTCAGTTAACAGTAAATTGTACTGGTATTCTCAAGGAGTGTACGCTTTCAATCAGAACGGTTTCAAATACAGCAGCACTGAACATATCCTTAGTATTTCATGCGTAGACCTAGTCGCAAAGCTCGATGGAACGCTTGGCGGTACTTTAACAGGCCAGAAAACAAAAATACCTGTTGGTTCAGACATTGGTAACGCGATCGCAAAAACATTTCGCTTGAGTGGTATGGAGGATTGCGTCGTTGGATATTGGAACCGGAGTGTTCCGTATGACCTTGAATATGATACTGGTGCGACTATCTGGCAGATACTTACTGAACTGCGTGATTTGTATTATCCATTTGAGATGTATTTTGACGGAACTACATTTATCTGCTCTGAGATTCCTACCGGATATGATGCCTTGACAATTATGAGCGCTTCCGATTTTGAAGATCTCGTCATTTCCGAAGACTGTACATACGATTATTCCCAGATTCGTAATTGTGTCGAGCTGTGGGGAGCGTCAGTTGAATACGATGCTTTTTCTGCGAAAGACAAAACAACTTTTTCTGTTAGTGGCGATACGACTACAGTTACTGCAAACGCAACTTTTACATCTATGGAGGACTCTCCTTCTGAATTGACGGTCGCTTTTACCACTCCCACAACTGGCTTCAAGAAGAACGTAAAAATTCTTGTCTCGCTCCGTTTAACTGTGCAGGCTGCTGATTCAAACGGAAATCTTACAACGTCTACTAAATCATTGAGTTACGGAACATACGATTTGTATGCTCGTAATGTTGACGATCAAGGAAACGATGTCTTGATTGATGGGACAACCATTCCTGAAGACACTGTGATTGTCGTTAAATATGATTCTAATACTAAGCACTTTTATTATCAGGGGGAACAACAAATCCACGTTATGGTCAAGCTTGTTGATAAGGAACCCACTGATGAAGAGAAGGAAAAGGATAAAGAAGCTGAAAATTGCAAGTACATTCGATATGTTTGCTTGTCAAACGCAGCGGATGTTGATTGGATAAATAGTTCTCGGTTTACTATTGAAAAGCTTGGGCGGCGCAATGAGATTCTGAGCGGAGAAGACTACGAAAATTATACGACTAATGAATCTGCCATGAACTGTGCTGAGTACAAACACTGGACTCTTAGCCGTTTGACTGATAACGTAACTGTAGAATGCGTACTGATTCCATGGTTAGATGTTAATCAGAAAATTTCGTATACTCCCAAATATATCAATACCGGAAATCAGCCCGTCGATTTTTTAATTAAGAAAATAGATATTTCGCTGGGAGATGGTACTATGACGGTTACTATGAGCCGTTATTGGCCCTATTATCCTTATATTGTCAAAAACAAATATTGATTGGAGGGAAAATTTTGAGTGATTGGATTTTAAACGAAGACGGGAAATATGCCGACCTTGAGTACACAAACTTTCCAGCAAGCTGTGATAATTGGACGAACTCTGAGGATATTTCTTCTAGTTTGATCGGCGCGGCAAATCAATATCGTGCTGCGATGGAAAATGGCAATTACACTAACGCACAAGCTGTACTGAATTCAAATCCTCGTCTCCGAAATGCATTGATAAATGCCGACACTATCAATCGTTTGAAGCATTCTATTATGGCTGTAGAGCGAATGTTCACAAGTACGATAGAGTCGTATATTAAAAGATTTACAGATGCTGCCAAGAACAGTGCGGATAAAGCTAAAGAATCAGAGGTTGCGGCTAAAGCGAGCAGTGATATTGCCAGTCAGAAGCGCGATGAAAGTCTGCAGATTGTAGAAGACTTAAAAACACTGAAAGGGACTTTGCCCACTGACTTTACAGATTATGCTGATGATATTGCTGACGCCAGAAATTATATTGATGAAACAATTCAAACTCACAATACAGACGAACATTCTCATGCAGATATTCGTGCTTCTGTTGAAGAGTTAAGAACAACTACCGAGAGTCATAAACATGACGCTGCCGACATTCAGTCTGGTATTATTCCGATTGAACGTGGCGGTACGGGTGGCGACACAGCAATCAAAGCTTGTATCAGTCTTGGAGCCCTTCCTCTTTCTGGCGGTATTATGAATGGTACGTTGTTTTTCGGCTCTACTAATTATTACGTCAACAACTCCGGTGTGGCTGTTTTTAGCAAAGCATACGGCGCTGTTTATAATGACTATGCGGAGCTGTTCCCGCGTGGTGGTACGACTCAGCCGGGCGATATTATTGCTCTTGACACAGATAGTCAGACGGAGCGGTATGTCCGAGCTGACGACACTTCTAAACGAGTGGTTGGTGTTCACACGGATGAATACGCAATGCTCATTGGTGGAGATTTACCGAGCAATGGTTCCTCTCTGGACGACTATAATATCGATAAATATATTCCGGTATCTCTCGCTGGCCGTGTGCGCGTGCGAGTGATTGGTAAGGTCAAAACCGGTGATCTGATTGTTCCTTCTAAGGTTCCCGGGATTGGTCGTGCTGTTGAGGTCGGGGAGGTTGTCTCACCGGATATTGTTGTTGGTTACGCAGTAGAGGGCGATGATTTATTCTGTGAGCGTCGCATTCGTGTGCGAGTAAAGGGGTGATTTTATGGCTGAACAGGGTGGACTGATTAGTCCAGAAGACTTTACTTCGTTAAAAAAGCTCATCAACACTGAGATTACTCGTCGTTCTAACGCGAATAGCTCAGGTTCTATTTCTACATACAAGGGAACATCGTGGCAGTTTTCTGAAACTCCGGCGAATGGAAAATTTATCACATACGAGCATATTCAGAAAATCACGACTCCATTGAATGCTATCGATGGAAACACCCCAACTCCTGACAAAGAATCTTTGGTTTATGCACAAACGCTGAAAGATTGCCTTGTTAAAATCAATGATTTATCGTCTAAGAGTTTAACCGGATCTTCCAGTGGTTGCCGTTCTAGTTGCACAGGATTGTGTTCTTCCGCTTGTTATTCTGGGTGTTCCGGTTGTAGCGGTGATTGTTCTGGAACTTGCAAGAGTGGTTGTTCTGGTTGCAGCGGTGATTGTGATGGTTGTTCAGGCACTTGTGAAAACCAGTGTCAGGGAAGTTGCAAGAACGGTTGTCAAGGCAGTTGCCACGGTTGCACGGGATGTGAGGGTTGGTGTACTGGTAACGGATGTGGCACCCATTGCTCTGGGAATTGTGGTGTTGGTCTGAATAATTAAAGGAGGTGCAAAAATGAACAGCAATAAACCTGTAGAAAAGATCTTTGTAAAATGCCCCTTTATGACAGATGCCGCTTATCGTAGAAACCTAGTTCTTTATGATTTTCTGTTAATGGAGCCAATTCCCGAAGGCGGATTTTCTGTTCCTTATGAATCAGATCCTCAAAAGTTCACCTTCCCTTTTTGGCTTGGGTATTTGTCCTGTCTACAGAACCCAGAGTTGGAAGAAGTTCCTTTTTCTCGATGGCTGAGTTATGTCAAGCGCGTTATCAAACTCGCGGCCGCTAGTTGTAAGTATCAATTATCTGATGCAGAGAAAATCTTATATCCATATGCTGTAGCCATTCGAGTTTATCCAAACGCTGAAAAATATATAGCAGACACAAAAGCCCTTTCTACGGATCGCATTGAAAAGATTTTGAGTATTGAACCTCAAAACGATGAACAAAAATAGGCTATGTACATCGTGGCAAATACAGTCTTATATGCTATTGAGTCCGAAAAAGAATTCCGTCCACATCTATTTATTTCTTTGATGAATCAAGTAAAGACACTTGAAGAGGAATTCCCAGATATTGAAAAGAAATTCGATAATTATCGTATTGGAAAGGGGTTATATGACTAAAAAGACTTTTGAATTAGATCGTGAAGTCTCCGAAGAAATTGAGCGTCGATTTTATATCACTGAAAGTTACAAAGCAATGCTTTCTGTTATGTGTAAAAGTTATTCTGAGACACCGTCTGATGACCTCAAGAGAATGATTGAAGATTATCGTACCCAGTATCAAAAATCTTGGATTGAATTTACTTGCGCTAAAAATGCATTGTTCAATCAATTACTGGGGTATCTTCCTGTTCAGTATAAGTTCGATTTCTATAAGCAGGAGGTGGAATGCGAATGGTAAAAAACTTTACACGGATGGACGATTACGCTGAACATATTCGCCAGCTTTTCCCGTCTCTTGATGGTTTTAACAACCAAACCGTTCGTAATGTAACATTCCAAGTGACTGGGGCCTGCAATCTGAATTGTTCTTATTGCTATGAACATTGCAAAGAATGCGAAGCTATGACTCTTGACACTGGTAAAAAAATCGTAGATTATCTCTTAAACCAATACGAAAAAGATGATGGCGATTTTATTACCCATCGAACCAAAGCTCTTGTTTTGGATTTTATTGGCGGAGAGCCACTGCTTGAGGCCGAACTAATTGAACATATTTGTGATTATTATTTTGAACAGTGTTGGAAACGGAATATTCCATTTGCCCCTATGTCTCGCATCAGTTTCGCTACCAATGGACAACTTTGGTTTACTCCAGCAGCACAACACCTGTTTATGAAATATCACAATTTAATGGGTATCACCGTTTCTATTGATGGAATCCAAGAATTACATGACGCTTTTCGCGTTGACGTAAATGGCGTCGGGTCTTTTTCTAAGGCATATGCGGCATTTCAGGATGCAAAAAAGTATGGCTGGTATAATTCGAAAATGACATTTGTGCCTGATTCTGTTAAGTATATTTGCCCCAGCGTAAAGATGATGATTAACGAGGGCTGTAAAATCATTCACTGCAACTTCGCATATGAGCCAGTCTATACAAAAGAGGACGCTTCAAATATTTATTTCGCGTTAAAAGACTTGTCTGATTGGCTTATCGAGAATAAAAGCGACGTTTATATTACAATGTTGAACGACGATACTGGACATCCCGTGTCTCCGAACGATAATAGCAATTACTGTGGTGGCACTGGTTCAATGCTTTCTTTTGCCCCTGATGGTAAAGCTTATCCGTGTATTCGCTATGCTCCTATTTCAGTCGGCAAAGAGAAAGCAGCGCCGATGTGCCTCGGTAATTGTTTCGATGGACTGTACAAAACAAAGCATCAGCAGGATACCAAGATTATGTTGGACGCTATTACGCGAGAAAGTCAGTCAACCAAAGAGTGTTTTGAATGCCCAGTGGCGATGGGTTGCGGCGGTTGCTCCGGCTATAACTATGAATGCTTTGGCACTCCGGATCATCGCAGTACCAATATTTGTTACGCACACAAAGGTCGTGTTCTTGCCTCGTACTATTACGCAAACAAAAGATTTATCGAGCTTGGAGACGTTGAGCCGCGCGTGATTTATATGCCATATAACGAAGTGGTCGATATTCTTGGTGAAAAATCGGCTGCTGAACTTTTCGAGTTACAAAAAGCAGCCGCTATAAAAATGAGAAAGGAGGAATAAAATGACCACTACACAAGAAGATTACATGAGACGCCTTGCTAATATTCAGAATATGGGCGGCGTTTCTGTGTTATCAATCAATACCAAGAAAGAGCCTCGTTTTGTTATCAACGCTGATACTCGTGCCATTACGATCCCTACGGCGTTCAAATTTCTTGGTGTTAAGGGCGATCATAATGCAGAGACCATTTTCTTCGAGATTGACCGTTATTTTGACGACCATGATCTAAGCGAAGAGACCTGTATCGTCCAGTACAAAATGGTGGGATCTACTGGAGTTGAACTTGGCGAAGGATTCTTTCCTGTTACTCAGATTGATATTACAACTATTCCCGGAAAAATAATTTTTGGCTGGACAATCCGAAATACTGTGACAGCCGAGGCGGCTACGGTATCTTTTTCTGTTCGATTCTATAGCATTGAAAGTATCGGAAATATTTCGACCTTTAAATACAACTTTAATACACTAGAGGCGTCCTTGCCTGTTCTTGACACGCTCAATACCAGCAATTCCTCTCCTATCTATAAAGCTGAAGAAGTGGAATCAATAACGGCAAAATTTGATTCAGCCGTAAAAACAGCCGAATCCAGTGCTAACATATCTTCCCAATATGCTGATATTGCCGCCACAAATGCTGCAAATGCTATCGACGCTGCAAAGGTGGCTATCAATAAATTACAAGAATTGAAGGATGGTATCGCCAATGGTGATTTCAAGGGCGATAAAGGTGACGCTGGTCCGGGATTTACGGACACAGCCAAAACCCTCATACTTACCCTGTTTGAGGGTGCGGCAGCAGGAAACAGCTCTATGCAGACTACACTGGAGGCCCTGCGTAGAGAGTGGGGTAGCGAACCGGCGACCTGATCGCCAACCCGGGCATCTGGTACGATGACGAGGAGGTTGACAATGGATTATTTTGATAGTGGTTAACTCCACTATTTATTATGATGTGTTATGCGCTCATCCTATGCAGCGATGGGCGCTTATTTTATTGGAGGTGTTTATGAACCTTATCTATTCAAATGAAGGTTTCAAGGCTACTAAATTTTCAGAGTCGCAGGTATACAGTCTTGATGAGATCACCTTCTTCCTTGATAAAAAATATGTCAAACTGCGGCTCTATCTGATTCTGAAAGACCAGAAAAATCATCTGGATATCGTTTGGCTCAAGCAGGTCAATAGCACAAGTACCAACTACTACAACTACGAGTGCGACATGGCAACTCCTGTCAAGATTTGTGATGGTCCCTGTTCTGTTAGTATTATGGGTATTGACCCTGCTACAGAAACTATTGCTTTGTCAACCGGCTGCTTTGCACTGAATATCAAAAATGACATCTATAATTTCAAGGCTCAAATCGCCATGCTTGAAGAATTTAATCGGAATGCGGCGGACATCTATAATAAGACACTCGCTCTTTATCAGGGTGTAGTGCAGATGTCAGAAGTCAATGTTCAGATGCTGAAGGAGGTCGATAATTCATGATCACTTCTTCTCATGAATACATGCAGCGCCTACAAGACATCCAGAACCAAGACAACCTAAAAGAACTTGTGATGCTCCCTTCTGACGAGCCAAGATTTATTATCGACGCTAATAGCAGAACCATAAGCATCCCTGATGATTTTTCATTTTTAAGTGTCGTAAATGACCATGGCGCTGAAACGGTCTATTTCGAAATCGACCGTTATTTTGACCAGCACGATTTGAGTGACGAGATATGTGTTATTCAGTTCAGATCCGTTGGCCCAAATGGTGATGTAAACGAGGGCTTCTTCCCTATCACTAAATTGGACATTGATACTGTTCCAGGAAAGATACTTTTTGGCTGGACTGTTTTAAGCGATGCCACAAAATACGCTGGCGATGTTCAGTTCTCAGTACGGTTTTATAGCATCGAAACCGAAAATGACGAGCCGAAATTTGCTTACGATTTCAATACTGTCCCTGCCACATTGCCCATCAAGAATAGTCTGAATACCACCGGAGAAGGAGCGCCAGTTGACCCCACCGCTGTTGAAACAATGATTTCACGATTCGCGGATATTGAGCGAAGAGCGAATGACAGTATTGCAAACACAGCGGCAAGTCGGGATGCGGCGGCAGTAAGTGCCAAGAATGCCGCTACATCAGAAAGTAATGCACAGACTTACATGAATGATGCTCAAACAGCTATGAATACTGCTCGTGAGCACCGAGATGCTGCGGCTGATAGTAAAACTGCTGCCAAGACAAGTGAAACTGCTGCCAAAGCATCAGAAACCGCATCCGCCAAAAGTGCTGCTGAAGCATTGGCTTCCTTGAGAGAAGCACAAGAGGCTGCTGAAAAAGCCGACCAAACTATCGCCACAAAAGGATGGATTTGGCTGGATGATAATAACGATAGCGGAATTTTGACCCTGTATGTCGCAGACAGTGTCGCTGATAATGTAACCATGCGTGACGATGGACATGGGAATCTGGAGGTGGTGTTGTCTTGAAAAATTATAGAGAAGTCGTTATCGGTCCCTATAGTGCCTATCAGATTGCCGTAAAGCACGGGTTTGAAGGTACTGAGGAAGACTGGCTCAAATCTGTAGAGCGAGACCGATTGGCTGCGGAGGCAGCTGCTGAAAAGGCAAAAGAATATATCAACGCTGATGCTACTTTAACGATCTCCGGCGCTCCAGCGGACGCTAAAGCTGTTGGCGACCGCATTAACGCCATCAGAGTGGGGATCGACAAGACCCTCACCATCTCAGATGCCGCCGCAGATGCCGCTGCCGTGGGTATGCGGCTGAGGATGCTGGAGGTTATTCTTGGCATGTCGGGGGATGGTAACACTTTTATGACGACCTTTGACACTCTGGATGGGGTGGCCTTGGAAGGCGTGTGGAATAAGCCCCTGTGTAGGGTGGAGTTTTAAGGAGGGATGAGCAATGGCAAAACTTGGGGATATGGCGGTGGGCAGCACTGTCAAAATCAAGGTAAACGACACCTTGAGGGACTTCCTCATCGTGCAGCAGGGTAATCCAGACACCAGCATCTACGATGCAAGCTGCAATGGCACGTGGGTGTTGATGAAGTACACCCATGGAAATGAACTCTCGTGGCATAGCTCGAATACCAACGACTACGCCAACAGTACCATCCACGCTTACCTGAACAGCACGTTCTTCAACGTGGTTGATACAGACATTCGTAATGTCATCAAACAAGTGAAAATTCCGTACCAGAATGGCACCGGTTACGGCGGCAGCCTGATGACAGGTTCCAACGGCTTGAGCACAAAAGTGTTTTTGTTATCCGGCTATGAGGTCGGCTTTATAACTGGTAGCAATGGCTATCTCCCCAAAGAGGGCGTGCGGTTGGCGTACTTCTCCAATGACGACAGTAATGACGTACAATCGAAGCGTATCGCATATAAAGACACAGACAACAGCGCCACCACATGGTGGCTCCGCTCTCCAACCTTCGAGAAATCCGACGTCGCTCAGTACGTTAGCTCCAGCGGCTATTTGGGCCAGATGGTTTCCTCCAATTCAGCCTATGATCGTCCCGCATTTATTCTGCCCTCTGGGCTTGAGGTTTCCGATGACGCTAGTGTCATGCCCGACACACCCCCCACTATCACCACCGACGCAACCGACCTCGGCGAACAAAACGCACCGTTTGCGGTCGGATACACCGTGACGGACGACGACGGCGACCTCATGACGGTAACGGAGAAGCTGGACGGTGAAGTGAAAGCCACCAAGACATCTACGCCCCCCACGGTAGTTCAAGTGCAGACAGCCCGCAACGACGAGGGGGCCGCCCCCGCGTGGGACACTTATCCCGCCAAGTACGAGTTCTTTATGCCGCTGACTGCCAAGAAAGCGGGCCTGCTGCTCCGCTCGCTGGAATTCCGTGTCAAGGGCTATGTGCCGGGCACGATGCGCACCGTCCTGCGCAAATACGGCTCCACGACCGCCCTGGCAGACAAGTTCACCGACATTGTCCGCGGCTACAACGACGTGGTGCTGGACATGGGCAGCATCGCGCTGGAAAAGGGCGTCGAATACCAGCTCTATTTCGCCGCCTCCAACAACTTCTACCCGCCCTCTGTCCAGCCCTCCTTGGTGGTGGAGAACGACTATGTAGACATTGCCACCGGCAGCGCTTACTATGGCGACGACACCACCCTGATCTTCTCCGGCACGATGGTGCTCGTGGACAACCATCTGACAGAGTCCGGAGCATCCACCGCCGACCTGACGGTGGACTGGCTCAGCGAAAAGGCGGAGTACCAGCAGGTGTTGAACGGCTCCCATACTGTTACGCTGGAAGTGACAGACGGCATCCTGACCAGCACCAAAGATATCACCTTTACGAAAAACGTCACCGGTGCTGAGGTGAGCCTGACCGCCCCCCTGACGGCGGACGATGCCATTACAGTGGCCTCCCTGACGTTGGAAGGTACCCTGCCGGAGGACATGAGTCTTACGGTGGAGATGACCAACAACGGGCTGGACGTGGCCCCGGTGTGGGAGCAATGCACCAAGGTACAGGTGGGCAAGACCCGAGTCCTCGTAAACCACGTCTTTGCCAACACGGTTGCCGCTAAGGGAGCAGCCTTTAACTACCGGGTGACCATTGCCCGGGGCGAAAGCGGCACCGGAGGGACCCTGACCATGATCGGAGGTGTGATCGGATGAGCGTACATTACAACAAGCAGAGTTTGCTGGAAAAGCACAAGAAACAGGCCGAGCAGGAGCTGGCCAAGCGGGTGGTCGAGGGGGAGATCACCCGGAGCAGTACCGGGACATCACCGGGGAGGAGCTGTAATTATTTGAAACGAACGAAAGGAGTGATTTCATGGGTAAAGTAATCTCCGTCGGCCCTTACTCGGCATATGGCATAGCCGTAAAACATGGGTACGAGGGGACCGAGGAGGAGTGGATCAGTTCGGTTGAGCGAGACCGTGTAGCCGCAGAAAAAGCTGCAAAAGAAGCCAAAGAGTTTGCAAAAGCAGATCCAACTTTAACGATTTCTGGTGCGCCAGCAGATGCTTCCGCTACCGGCCAAGGACTCAATAATCGCTACACTAAAGCGGAAATTGACGATAAATTGAAAAATATTAAAACAGATAAAACTCTTACAGTAGATGGTGGTTTTGCAGACGCAAAGACCGTGGGCGACTCTATAAATCGATGGTTTGAAAGTGCGGATAAAAAATTGGACGAGCTCTTACTTTCTTTAAAGAACTCCGTGCTTGGAATTACTGCTCCCGCCGGGGTCACCATTACTGTTACACACCGAGGCAAGAAAATCACCTCTTTTATCGCCACAGGCGAGGAACAGTATGTTGATGTTGAAGGCTTTGGTCCCGCTGTTGTTCGGGCAGATATTGACAGCGTCTATGCTACTAGAACGGTAGACGTTGCAGTCCGGCAGTTATATCACGTGGTATTCGAGCATCTTACTACTTTTGGCGTATGCTGGCATTATAATAATGAATCCACCGCCCTGGAAAGACTAACTGTCGCATCTGACCCCTATAAATATGTTGATTGTGATTTTGCAGACCCAAACAGATCCTCTAATTTTGACGCCGTGAACCCATGGAAAAGTATGGAAGAGTACAATCTTGTTGATGGCTCAATCAAATATAAAAAGGGCGATGATGGTTTCTCTCGCACTAAATACGACACAATGGTATATATTCCGAAATTTTGGTTCAAATTTGAAACCGACACATCAAAAGGAATCAAATATTATTATATTTCGTTCATTGAGCATTCTGGATTCACTCTTCACCCAGGATCGGGACGATATGTGGGTAGATACATGTCAGCCTCAAGTGGAAATTCTCTCTCTGGCATTATGGCAGAGGGTGTGAGTCGCGCGGATTTACGAACCAAATTAAGAGCAAAAACTTCAGGGCTAGAGATAATGGATTACGTTACCTGGGGTGCTATACAGTTATTATACTTAATTGAGTTTGCCGATTGGGATTCTCAGAAAAAAATCGGAAATGGTTCCACATCGTCCAGAATTGCAAATGGAGCCACTGATGCAGAACAAAACAATACCAGTGGTTCAACAGAAGATTGGACAACACAGATTCAATATCGTTCGATTGAAAATCTCTGGGGAAATGGAATGTCTATCAAATATGAGGGATGTTATATTCGATACCACTCTTCTTCGTATAGTTTCTGGTTTACAGCAGATCCAAAGAAATATTCCGACGGATGGCCAGACTTGGACTATTCTACTAGCGTTTACTATAATAGCAATGGCTACATTAGTGGTATGTCTAACGGTTCTGCGAGTGGAGCCTTTTTGCCGAGTGGTGTTTCTGGAAGTTCTACCACATACATTCCAGACAGGTATTATTCGTCAACATATAATAATTCAACATCGAGCTATGGTTTTAATACTGGAGTAGACTCAACCGGCGCTCCAGTCACCACCTCGTATCGGCTTGCATTCCCAGAAATTGACTACTATTCTTCTAGTGATGGTGGCTATATGGGAATGTTTACATTCGTTTTATCTTCGTCCAATTATGGATACTACAGAATCATGTTTATTCCGCAAGACGAAACACCATCAGAGACGGAGGTGACAGAATGAAAGTAACATCTTCTACTTTCCCGGATAAAAAATTTTCCGTGTCTCCAGATCCTCGCGATCCATCTACGGCGATCATTCGTTTTTACGATAATATTACCCAGATTTCTGAGGGGTACGAATACGATGAGTACCACTTGTCTCTCCCTTATTATAAAAATCTTTCTGTTGATATAGAGGCAAATATTTCTCCGTACTTTTCTGCTGCGATGAAAACCGAAGCTCCGAGTCAAGAAAAGCAAATTGCACTACTCCAATCAGAAAACGCCATTCTTAAAGCAAAAGTTGCCGAGCTTGCAAAAAACCTAGACAACACCAGTTTAGCTTTATGCGATATTTATGAAAAATCTATTGGGAAGGAGGTTGCATCATGAACCCTATCGTTGAAGTTTATTGTTATTTGGTTTCAAAGAGATTGAAATCTATCGATGCCGTACCTTCTATCTTATAGAGTGCTGTTAAATCACGGATTGAATCTCTTAGTGTTAAGGAGGTGAATCCCGATTGATCACTACTGCAAATGAATACATGAAACGGCTACAGGACATTCAAAATCAGTTCAATTCTCCTTCTCTTGTTATGCTTCCCACGGACGAACCTCGTTTTATTATCGATGCAAACGAGCGCACGATTTCTATTCCCGATGGCTTTACTTTTCTTGGTGTCTTAAACGACCACAATGCAGAAACCGTTTACTTTGAGATCGACCGGTACTATGATCAGACTGATCTCAGCAAAAAGACGTGCATTGTCCAGTATGAATCATTGACAAGTCACACTGGTGGGTTTTACCCCGTCGCAAAGTTAGATGTGACTACCATTCCAGGGAAAATTATCTTCGGTTGGGAAGTTCAAAATGATGTGACTGCTCATCCTGGAGACATCGAGTTTGCTGTTCGTTTTTATTCGACCACAATTTTGGACGATGATAAAATTGTCTTTAGTTACAACTTTAATACCGAGATTGCTACCCTTCCAATCAAAGGCAGCCTCGACACCATGGAAGGATCTGTTCAGGTCGTATCCGGCGAGATTCAGACTTTGACTGATAAGTTTGTTGGTCTCTTAAAATACGCCAAAGAGGTTCAGGAGCGTGTTGAGAGCGTCGATATTGTAACTTTAGACGCCATCAATGCGGCTAATACGGCAACTCAGAAAGCCAAAGAAGCCTCATCCAGTGAAGCTATTGCCACGGAAAAGGCAAACGCCGCCATTAGTTGCGAGCAAATTGTTGTTGCGAGTAAAGAAGCGGCTGCGGTCTCAGAACAAAATTCCAAGACTAGCGAACAAAACGCGCGAAGCTCTGAAAAAAATGCCGCCAAAAGCGAGGCATCTGCTATTTCTAGTGCCGAAAAGGCCAAAGCCAGCGAAACTAATGCGGCGGCCAGCGAGACTAGCGCCGCAACCAGTGCTGCTAGTGCGAAGGAAAGTGCAGACAAAGCGCTTTCTGTAGCCTCACCGCCTGATAAAACGCTAACTCAAGAGAATGTTCCTGCAGAAGCCAAGACGACTGGTGACGCCCTGAAGGATCGTTATACCAAGTCAGAGGCTGATGCGAAATTTTCTTTGAACCCTGCCACAGCAGATACTCTTGGTGGGGTGAAAATTGGCACAAACCTTACTATCTCCGAAGATGGCACATTGAATGGTCCTACCTTGCTGGCATTCCAGTGGGGTACTACTGCTCCAACAACTCTGCCTGAAGGGACGGTATATATCCAGTACAGTACATAAGGAGGTGGTGTGATGAGTATCTATGTCGGAATCGCCACTACTTCAGTTACTATCACCGAATCAAATGTGGACACTTACTTTACATCTTCTAAAGGGTCGTATACTTTTGTATAGAGTGGCGGAACCCTCGAAAACAACAACAAAAACATAGCTTCGACGACCGCAACAATTACATTAACCGCAAATCAAACATCTTCCATTAGATTTAACTATGGATGGGGCTCTGAGACAAACTGTGATAGATTTACTATCATAGTAGGCGGAACAACTGTAATCAGCTCTGTTAGCGGGACGGGTTCTAATTCTTAGAGTGGAACGATTTCTAAAGGACAAACAATTTCCATGACCTATTCTAAAGATGGCTCAGTTAACAGTAATGGTGATTTTGCACATATTTATAATGTCGTTTTAAGTGACCTTCCGGAAACTGTAGCTCTGGTTGAACCCACTAAATTATATTTCGGACTTCCAGAAGGTGGCGGCAATGTGGTAGTACAAAAAGCTTATATTGGCGATTCAACCAATACTCCGCGATTGTGGTATAGCGCCACATAAAAAGAAAGAAGCCCTCGGCTTTTCGGCCAAGGACCTCTTCCCCACATACATTAGAGTAGGTAACACATAATTTGCTCGACGAAAGTAAATCATGCTGTAGCACCACTATATCATGATGTGTGAAATTTGTCAACATAAAAAGAATCGAGGTGATTAAAATCGTATGGACGAATTATTGAATTTTATCCTAAATCATCTCGGCTCAGTAATGGCCGGGAGCAGCGGATTGATCGCCGTTGTTATGTCAGTGATACAAGTCTCTAAAATCGAGATCAATCCGTGGTCTTAGGTGGCCACTCACATTGGAAACGCCCTGAATGCCGGTGTGATGAACGAGATCAAAGAAACCAAATCCGAGCTTAAAGACATTCGCTCCGAGCAAGAAGAGACTCGTAAAAAGCTAGACAATCACATCGAAAAGGGTGAAGAAACCAAAGCTGACGGTTATCGTAGTCAGGTACTGCGCTTTAATAATGAGCTTGTTCGCGGACTCGGTCACACTGAAGAAGACTTCGATGAGATTCTTGATGTTATTGGGAAGTATGAAGATTATTGTAAGACCCATTCCAACTACAAAAACAACAAGATGCCCTTCGCCATCAAGAACGTTGGGCGCGTATATGACGAAATGCTACGCACTAATGGTTTTTTGAAACCAAAAGAATAAGATCACGTGATTCATGACCTCGAACGATGTGTTCGGGGTCTTTCATTTTTATCAGGAGGTATATTATGATGGACTTTTTCAATCAGGTTGTTGCTACTATTGCCCAGCTGGTCGTCGCAGGTGCTGGTACCGCTTTTATGGTCTATGGTATCCCCTATCTCAAGAAAATTGGCGTCTATAAGCTTGTCCAGATGACTGTTCGTGCCGCTGAGAAGGTCGGCGCAACTGGTGTTATCAAGAAAGCCGACAAGAAGAAGTATGTTATCGCTGCTCTTGAGAAGATGGGTGTTAAGATCACTCCTACTATCGATATGATGATTGAAGCTGCCGTCAAGGAGCTGGACATTCAGAATGAAAAAATCGAGAATGAGTTGAAGAAGAATTGAGGTGCGCCGCATGGCAGTAAATACATACTCAATGAAAAAAGATTGGAACAAAAAGGTGTCAGCTCATTTTTCCGTCTATGAGTTCGCCTGCTCTGACCACAGCGATACTGTTCTAATCGATACAGAACTCATCTACATTCTTGAACAGGTGCGAGCCCATTTTGGCAAGCCTGTCCATATCAACTCCGGCTACCGCTCCCCTTCTTATAATATTTCCATCGGCGGCAGTCCTCGCAGTCAGCATTGTTTGGGTACGGCGGCGGATGTTACCATCAAAGGTGTTGACCCAATTCGGATTGCTCTATATTTGGCCTCCATGCCTTATTTCCAGAAGCGGGGTGGCATCGGCTATTACAGTCGAGTGCAGCTAACAGGAGGCTTTGTTCATGTTGATGTGCGGAGCTGGAAGTCTCGCTGGATCAGTAAGGTTGGCACTGCATATGCATCAGTAAGTAAAATTATGCCTACAATTCGTCAAGGCGCGAAAGATTGCACTGGCGGCATCTCGTATACAGTCACCGTGCTGCAGCGGCATCTAGGCGTGAAAGCGGACGGTATCTTTGGAGCAGGCACTAAGACAAAACTGATGGAATGGCAAAAGGCGCATGGCTTGAGTGCTGACGGTATCTGTGGGCCAGCTACATGGGGTTCGTTTTGATGGAACATCAGAATACTCTTCGTGCAGGAGATAAAATCAAATTAGACGGAATACTATATTCAAACAGCCAAACACACTGCGGGATGCGCCGCTCTGGTGAGTGGTTTATTTATGACGGAAAACTTGTCAATGGACGGTATCGAGTGACAAATCTTGAAAGCCGTATTGGCAAGTATCCAATCTCAGTGAATGTGTCAGGCTATGTTGAGCCAAGCGATATTGAGCTGATATAAAACGAATGGGGTATCAATCCTTAATTGGACTGGTACCCCATTTTTTAGCATCTTATTTCTTCTCTGCGTAACTACAGAAATCGTCAGGTTTAGTATATACAGGCGCTGCATCATCTTGTGTAAAGTGGGCACAACTGCACAGATTCCCATGTTTGTCCCATGCGTTCCAAAGATCGCAGTCCTTACAACAAATCACTTCTATTTTATTCATTTTATTTCCTCTGACAACCACTCTTTCCAGCCACTTACTGTGCGTGGACAGTTATCCTGTTGGGCGACAATTTCATTTAACGCCGCAGCAAGTTCTTCATCGCTCATTTCGCGGATGGCTTGTGCTTTATTGTTAGCAGCCGGGTGCTTATGGAATATAAATGCGAGTGCGATATCTAGTATTTTGGGATTATTCATTGGAGTTGTCATCTCCTAATATTTCATTGATTTTTTCTAACCGAGCAAGAAGTTTTTCTTTGACAATATTATATCACAGGCTGTATGCGATAGCAAACAAAAAGGCGCAGGTTGCCCCACGCCTTGTAATGATGCGTCATCTGACACATCGGTTCAAATGCGATTTTCAATTTTAATGCTGCTTATGTAGTGGCGTCGCTAGGACGCCGGGGCTGCTATGTCACATCAGAGCTCTTACGATTAAGACTCAAAATCGGATTCGACTACGGTGCTAGTGGCGTAAAATTCAAATTGGTGTCAAAGTGGTGTAAAACGATTCCGAAATAGATGATTTTAGTCGTAATATCGATGTTTTTCAACCATTGAGCAAAATTAGGTATATTATACCCGATTTTTCCAAGATTCTCAAGCCTTGTTCCATTCCTTTTTTTCAGAGAATGTTACAAATTTGGCAAAAAGAGCGGAAATTTCAGGCATGATGCTCACTTATGTTTCTTCCCTGCGGCAGCCTTGTTCCCGCCCACAGGACCCCGGGGACGGCGGGCAGCAGCCTTGGACTGCAAAGCGGCCGAGCGGGTCTGGGCGCGGCCCTTGGCGGCTGCGGCGCGCAGGCCGTTCACCTCTGCCTTGGTCAGCTCGCGGTACTTGCCGGGCTGGAGCATTCCCAGCTTGACGACGCCCTCGGCGTTCCGCTTCAGACGGATGACCTCGAGGCCCACGGCCTCGCACATCCGGCGGATCTCGCGGTTCTTGCCCTCTTTCAGGGTCATCTCCATGACGGTGCGGCCCGGCTCGTCGGTGACGACGTTGATGGCGCAGGGCAGGGTCTTTGTGCCGTCGTCCAGCACGACGCCGGAGCTGAGCTTCAGGATCTGTGCCTCATCGGCCCGGGGCTGGACGGTGACGCGGTAGAGCTTGGAGATGCCGCCGGACGGATGGGTGACAGCCTGTGCGAAAGCGCCGTCGTTGGTCATCAGCAGCAGGCCCTCGCTGTCCTTGTCGAGACGGCCCACGGGGTACAGGCGGGCCGGGATGTCGGCCACCAGCTCCATGACCGTCTTGCGGCCCAGCTCGTCGCTGGCGGTGGTGACATAGCCGCGGGGCTTGTACAGAGCCAGATAGTACATCTGCTGGTTCTTCTGGATATAGATGCGCTCGTCGTCCACATGGAGGACGTCGCGGTTGGGGTCCATCTTGTCGCCCACCTTCACGGGGTGGCCGTTGACCTTCACGCGGCCCTCGGCGATGATCTGCTCGGCGGCGCGGCGGGAGCACAGGCCCTGCTCGCTCATAATTTTCTGGATGCGTTCTTCTGCCATGATAAAATATCTCCTTGTGCGCCTCCCGGCGCTCAAATAGGGCTGCGGTGCAGCCTCAGTATCAAAACTGCGGGTCGGAAGTCCGCAGTTACGGCGTAAGTTCACTCCCTCAGTCATCGCTGCGCGATGACAGCTCCCTCGGCGAGGGAGCCTCTGGCGAAGAGGGAGAGCTTTGCGGAATGCCAAGGCCTCCCTCTTTGAGGGAGGTGGCACGGCGTGAGCCGTGACGGAAGGAGTCGTTACTGCTCCGCAGGCGCAGCGGCGTCCTTCTTCTCCTCTTTCTTCAGCAGAGCGCTGACCTTGTCCACCAGCTCGGGCAGCATGGTCAGGGCGCGGTCAACGGTGTTGGATCCGTCGGACAGCTGGATGGTGCGCACGCAGCCGTCCTTCACCACCAGAAAGGCCACCGGCTGGATGTTGACGCCCGCGCCGGAGCCGCCGCCGAACAGGTCCTTGTTGGCGGCGTTCTTGCCGTCGAAGTCGGTGCCTGCGGAAGCAAAGCCGAACGAGATGCGGGACACCGGCAGGATGGTGGTGCCGTCGTCGGTCTTGATGGGCTTGCCGATGATGGTGTTGGAATCAGCCATCTGGCGGATCTTGTCCATCGTGACATTCATTAAACCTTGAATCGGATGCTCAGCCATAAAATCGGCCTCCTACTATTATTTTCCGGGAAAACTCCCTCTGGATAGGAGTATACACCATACAATATTATTGTAACACACTTTATAGGAAGACGTCCAGCACTTTTTCGCGCCAGAACTCATACAAAACGCGCAGAGCGGCTGCAACGATGAAAAGCAGCCTTGCGCTGAGGTGGAACGACACCCGGTCGGCCACCGTCGGCTCGGCACTGCCGAAGTCCGGCAGGATGCGCAGCTCGTCGAAATCGAGGTAGACGAAGCGGTCGATGACGCCGAGGGACGGGTAGAGCCATGCGTTCAGCCTGCCGTAGGCGCGGGCGGCTTCGGCGGGGTCTTCGCCCCGGACGCCGAGGCAGACCCGGATCTTCGTGACGCGCAGCGAACCGAAGACCGCTTTCGTCAGCCGCCCGGCACCCCGCAGGATGGTCACGAGGATGTTCAGCGTCAGCTTCGCCTTCCTGCGCGGAGCGGTCTCCTTTTTCGGTCTCTTCGCCTCTTTTGCGGCGGCTTTCTTCCGTTTGCGCTCTTCGCGGCGGGCGCGGAGCTTCGCTTTCAGCTTTCCCCAGAAGCCTTTCGGTTCTTCGGCTCCGGCAGGCTTTTCCGGCGCAGGCCACTGGAACACCGGCAGGGTGAGCCCAAGCGCACCGGCCCGGACGGTCAGGACGCCGCCCTCCCAGCAGACGTCCGCGCACAGCGGGCAGAGCAGGACGAGGGCCAGCAGCACCAATAGGATCAGGAGCAGGACGCCTGCGATCTTCAGCAGGGTCAGCAGCAGCCAGCCCAGAGCCATCAGGACTCCCATCATGTCGCCGCCTCCCCTTCCTGATCTCCGCGCACCGGCGGCAGGTCCGCCAGCGAGGAAAGGCCGAAGCACCGCAGGAAAACATCCGTGGTGCGGAAGCTCACCGGGTGGCCGGGCAGGTCGAGACGGCCCGCCTCCTCGATGAGGCCCTTCTGCAGCAGGCCGCTGACGCTGGACGAGGAGTCCACGCCGCGCACCTGTTCGATGAAGGCGCGGGAGACGGGCTGGTTGTAGGCGATGACCGTCAGCGTCTCCATGGCCGCCGGGCCGAGAGGCACCGAGCGCCGGGCGTCCAGCAGACGGCGGATGCAGTCGGCCCACTCAGTCCTGGTCGCCAGCTGCCAGCGGGTGTCCAGATGGAGCAGGCAGAGGCCGGAGTCCTCCCGGGCGTAACGGACGCGCAGCTCTTCCAGCGCGGTCTCCACCGCGGTCTGGGGCAGCTGGACGGCGGCGGCAAGCTTATCGGCGCTCACCGGGTCGCCCGCCGCAAAAAGCATCGCCTCTACGGCGGCTTTTATCTGTTTCTGGTTCATTCTTCCTCCTTTGCCTTTTCACGGGGCAGGCGTCCGCGCTGCATGGTCAGCTCTCCCTTGGGGCCGAGGGTGACACGTCCGCCGCGCACCAGTTCCAGCAGGGCCAGAAAGGTAGCCACGTTGGTGCTTCGGCTCTGGCTGCGGGCGAAAAGCTGGCTCATCCGGGCCGCACCGCCCGCGATGAGGCGGCGCAGGATGTACACCACCCGGCTGCTCACCGACACCTGCGGGGCTGTCACCAGCGGCTCAAAGACGGCCTGGGTCGGCATCCGCCGGACAGGCGCACGGCCCATCAGGCTCTCCCAGCAGTCGGCCAGCACCTGAGGCAGATGGTTGAGGGCGTAAGTCTCGTCCCGTTCCAGCTGCATCGGCTGTCGGACGAAGGTGGGCGTCGCCTCCGCAGCGGCGCGGAGGGCAGAGGCCATCCGGCGGCACTGGTCGTACTCGATGAGCTGGCCGGTGAGTTCCTGCTTCATCCGCTCGCCCTCGGTGCTCCGGGGCAGCAGCAGATAGCTCTTCATCTCCACGAGGTGAGCTGCCATCTCGATGAAGGAGCTGGAAATGTCGGGGTCTGCGGCCTGCGCGGCCTCCACAGTGCGGGTGTACTGGTCGATAAGCTCGAGGATGGGGATGTTGTGCAGGTCCATCTTGTGCTTCGTCACCAGCGCCAGCAGCAGTTCCAGCGGGCCTTCGAACTCTTCCAGATGGAAGGTAAGCTCCTCCGCCATCAGATCACCGCCCCTGCAGACGCATAGTAGGCCGAGTAGGCGATGGTGTCGATGTACTGGGTGCCATTGTCCAGCAGGTCCCACACCACATTGTTCATCACGCTGAGGGGGCCGTCCAGAAAGCCGCCCCAGACCGCCGCCAACAGGACGATAAGGATGACCCGCTCATACTTCATCATGCCGAAGTAGATGCGCTCGGGCAGCACAGCCAGCAGGACGCGGCTGCCGTCCAGCGGCGGCACCGGGATGAGGTTGAACACGGCGAGGCTCACATCCAGATACACTAAGTATTGCAGGAAGAGCGCCAGAAAAATCGTCGCATCGTTGACGGGCGCCCAATAATAAAGCAGCTTCCAGACCACCATCGCAAGGTAGGCCAGGATGAGGTTCGCCGCCGGGCCGGCCAGCGCCGTGAGGGCCATGCCCTGCTTGGGGTTTCTGAAGTTGCGGGGGTCGGTGGAGACAGGCTTTGCCCAGCCCACGCCCGCGAACACCATGCAGAGCGTTCCCAGCAGATCGAAGTGGCGGAAGGGGTTCAGCGACAGTCTCCCCTGCTGCTTGGCTGTGGGGTCGCCCAGCAGCCATGCGGCCAGCGCGTGGCCCGCCTCGTGGAAAGGGATGACGGTCAGGGCGGCCAGCACCCGTGCGAGGGTATAAAACATTCTTGGGGTCATGGTGTTCTCCTGTTTTCTATAAGATATACGAGCTTATTGTACTATTTTTTTCGCCTTTAGACAAGCGTTTGGGCTGTAGACGAAAAAAAGCCGCAAAAAAATCGAAAAGGGACTTGCTTTTTGGCGGCAGTTCTGGTAAAATAGTCAAGCTGATTATTTTGATTCCATACTTCACTGTAGGAGGTGCAATTACCATGGCTAAGTGTGAATGCTGCGGCAAGGGTGTTACCTTTGGTATCAAGGTCTCTCACTCTCATCGCCGTTCCAACCGTACCTGGAAGCCGAATGTCCGTCGTGTCAAGGCGGTCGTGGAGGGTTCTCCCAAGTATATCTACGCATGCTCCCGTTGCCTGCGCGCTGGCAAAGTCACCCGCGCTGTCTAAGCTGATGCGTATTGCCGGTCACTTTGTCGAGTGGCCGGCTTTTTATTTTATCTCGGAACATGGGAGGAAACAAACGATGGCTCTGCCGAGCGACCCGATCATGCTTTTGAGCGTGGTCAACCTGAAACTGCGCGATTTTTACCCCAGCCTCGACGCCCTCTGCGACGACATGGACGCCGATAAGGACGCCCTGTGCAAGGCACTTTCCGCCGTGGGCTATGCCTACGACGCGGCACGCAATCAATTCATCTGACAGGAGGAGCATTTTCATGATGGAAGGCACTTATTATAAGGAGTGGAGCGCGGTGCTCGACCGCGAGATGGAGTTCAAGGTCTACGGCCACGGCGGTGTGCCGGTGCTGGCACTGCCCGCCCGGGGCGGCCGCTTCTACGACTGGGAGAACAACGGGATGCCCGACGCAGCGGCCCGTCTGCTGCACGAGGGCAAAATTCAGCTCTTCTGCGCCGACAGTATCGACGGCGAGAGCCTGCTGGCCGGCAATGAGACGCCCCGCCGCCGGGCCGAGATGCAGGAGAAGTATTTCGTCTACCTCACCAGCGAGCTGGCCGCGCGCATCGCGGAGCTGAACGCCCCCGAGCGCAAAGAGAAGCCCCTCATCTGGTGCGTGGGCGTGGACACCGGCGCCTATCAGGCCGTCCAGTGCCGCCTGCGCCGTCCCCGGACCTTTGCGGGTGCAATGGGCCTCTCCGGCCTCTACGATATGGGCCGCTTCCTCGGCAGCGCAGAGGATGACCTCGTCCTCCGCAGCAGCCCCCTCGCCGCTCTGCGCAAGAACGGCATCTGCGACAGGAATGTTCTGTCCAGGGCCGAGGAGAACAGCCTGCTGCTCTGCGTGGGTCAGGGCGGCTATGAGGGCGATGCCCTCGCCGACACCCAGGCTCTGGCCGACGCCCTGAGCGAAGTCGGCTTCCCCTGCCACCTCGAAGTCTGGGGCGGCGACGTCTCCCACGACTGGTACTGGTGGGGCAAGGAGTTCGGGATGTTTGCCGAGCGTCTGTTCGGCTGAGCGTAAGGAGGATGCGGGATGTCTGAATTCATCGTCGGCGCACGGGGCCACGATTTTGGCCGTCGCAGCGTGGAAGAACTGCTCCGCTCCATCGGGGACGCAGGGTTCCGCTGCACCCAGCTGGCCTACACCAAGGCCGTGGAGGGCGTCAAAAACTATGCAGACGTGACCCCTGAGCTGGTGGCCGCCACCAACGCCGCCGTCCAGAAGAGCGGCGTGTCCATCGCCGTGGACGGCACCTACGTTGAGCTGAGCTATGCGGACGAGGACAAGCGCCGCACCGAGGTGGCGAAAGCCCTGAGCCAGGTGCCGGTGGCAAAGGCTCTCCGGGCCGGCTGTATGGGCAGCGAGACCACCAACATGGCAAAGCAGCCCACCGTCAGCCGCAGGGAAGCGCAGGAAGCACTGCTTCGCAGCCTGGGCGAGATCCTGCCCGTCTGCGAGGAGCAGGGTGTGCTCTTCGCGGTGGAGTGCGTCTACTACCACGCCATGAACACCCCCGAGGCCGTCAAGATGGTGCTGGACACCATCGCCAGCCCCAACCTGCGGGTCATCTGCGATCTGGCGAACTACGTCGGCCCCGAGAACGCCTCGGTGGACGCACAGCGCCGCCTCTGGGACAAAGTCGGCAGCTGGTACGGCGACAAGATCGTGGCCGTCCACTTCAAGGGTCAGAACTTCAAGCCCGACGGCACCCTCTACTCCACCAGCCTCGAAGACTCCTGTGTGGACTACAGGGGCGGCTTCGAGATGCTGCGCGCCCTGCCCCAGCCCGTCCTTCCCGTCCTGCGGGAAGAGGCTGTCCCGGCCCGCGCCGCCAGCGATCTTGCGTTCATGAAGAGCTTTTTCTGAGTTTTCAATAAAAAGATAAGAGGCTGCTAAACGCAGCCTCTTTTTGTTTAATCCGTATCGTATTCCACGCCGCCCTGCGCGGCATCCCCGCCGGCGGGCGTCCCGGTATCCGAAGGCGCTTCCGGTCCCGCCGGGGCATCGGCGGGGACATCCCCCGCGATATAGAGCACGATGGTGGTTCCCACCTCCACCATGCTCCCGGCGTCCTCACTGGCCGACACGACGCAGCCCGCCGCCTCAGAGCCGTCGTTGACCACGGTGAAGCAGGTGGCGTTCAGACCCTTGGTGGCCAGCTCCTGCACGGCGCTGTCCTGGGTCTGGCCGATGATGTCGGGCATCTCCATCATCTGGGGGCCCCGGCTGACCACGAGGCTGACGGTGTCCCCCTTCTGGATGACCTCGCCCGCCTCCGGCGACTGCCGGATGATGCGGCCTTTTTCCACCGTGTCGCTGTATTCCAGCGTGACGTAGAAGAGATACTCGTCGATATAGCTGCGGTTGTTGCGCACCTCGGCGTCATAGTCGCGGCCCACGAGATCCGGCGTCAGGGTGACGTTTTCGTTCACCGGCTCACTTGCCGCCTCACTTGCCGCCTCGCTGACGGACTCCGGAGCGATCACTTCCGGCGGCTTCTCGCTCTGATGGCTCAGCAGACCCCAGAGGGTCAGCAGGATGAGGACGCTGAGCAGAATGACGATGCCCGCCAGAAGATTTCGGACGCTCAGCAGCTCAGCCTTCGCGGGCGCTTTCGGCTCCTGCGGCGCGGGGGCGGGCGGGTCCAGCGCTTCCATGCTGCGGGACAATTCCTCCGCATACTCCCGCTCCGAGAGGGCGCGGAAAAGCTGCTGCACCGTCTGGATGCGCTCCACCGGCTTGAGCCGGAGGCCCAGATACAGCGTCTCGGAGACGTAAGCCGGCACCGACGGCGTCACCGTGCGGGCCTTGGGGTTGGAGTCGGAGACGAGGCGCTGTGCCGCCGGGACGGGGCTCAGCCCGCAGACCATCCGGTAGAACACCGCCGCGAGGCTGTATTCGTCGGTGTAGCGGCCCTCGAACTCAGCGGTGGAATACTGCTCCGGGGCGGAATAGCCCTCGTACAGCTGCTCGTGGAGGCCGCTGCCCGCCGTGCGCAGCCCCACCGTCGCGTAGCCGGTGAGCCGGGCGCGGCCATTGTCCATGATGCGGATGTTGGCCGGGCAGATGCCCCGGTGTACGAGGCCCACCTGATGCATGGCCTCCACCCCGTTGAACACCGGTTCCAGCATGGCACAAGCCTGCTGGGGCGTCACGGTGCCGTGCTCCTCCAGCCACTTCTGGAGCGGACAGCCGCCGGGGTTCTCCATGACGGCGTAGACCGTGTTGTTCTCTTCGAAGACGTCCAGCACGGCCTCCAGACCGTTGGCCGGGGTGATGCGCTGGATGAAGCGGTAGAGGTCGGCAAAGTCCATCCGGGTGGTCTTGAACAGCACTTCGCTGCCCGGCTTCGGGCGGAGGATGCAGTCCCTCCCCCGCTCTGCCGCCAGCGTCAGGGGCATATACTCCTTGATGGTCACCCGGAAGGGGCCGTTGTTCTCCACGCCCCGGTAGAGGATGCCCTCGCCGTCCACGCTCTGGATGTCGCCCACGGTATACCGGCCTGCCAGCACAGTGCCTGCCGGAAGACTGCCCGACGGGTTGCGCCCTGAAAGCTCCCGGCCGCAGTGGGGACACTGCTCCTCCCCTGCTTCCAGCTCCTGCATACAATATGGACAAATGCGTCGTTGCTCCATGTCGGCCCCTCCCCGTGATGTTTTGTTCTGTATCTGATATGGGCCTGTCTTTTTATTTTCCATGCCCCAGCAGGCACACCCTGAATGTCCCGAAAATGATTTTCCAGTCCACCCAGAAGCTGCGCTCCTGTATATATTTAATGTCCAGGTCCATCCACTCCTCGAAGGACAGATCATTCCGGTGCGGCGCGATCTGCCAATAGCAGCTCAGGCCCGGTGTCACATACAACCGCTGCTTCTCATACTCCCCATACTGTTCCACCTCGCGGGGCAGGGCAGGACGCGGGCCAACGATGCTCATATCACCCTCCAGGACGTTCCAAAGCTGCGGCAGCTCATCGAGACTGGTTCTGCGGATAAACCTTCCCACACGGGTAATGCGCGGGTCGTCCTTGATTTTGAACACCGGGCCGTTCATTTCGTTCTGCTTCAGCAGAGCGTCCAGCTTTGCTTCCGCATTCGGACACATGGAACGAAACTTGTAAAGCTTGAACGGTTTGCCATCTCGTCCAATGCGCTCCTGCGAAAAAACAGGCCCGGCAGAAGGGTCATCTACCACGACAGCGACCGCTGTTGCCAGCATCACCGGCAACAGCACCACCAGCGCCAGTGCCGATAAGACCACATCCTGTGCTCGACGCCCAACCCAATATAACCGATGTTCCCGCAGATTCTGCTTTCGGTCGATAACGACCGGCTTCTCGATCCCAACCGCACTTGCTGACATTCCGCATACCTCACTTACGCTCCGATGTGTCCTTCCATCAACACTTTCGAAATTGCGATTTCTGCTTTTATCGTTCTTCTGAGCTTTTTCTTTCGGAGCCGCAGCCCCTGCCCATTTTTATATGATAGTTTATTATCTCACTGATTTTATCATAATTTACCCATTACTTCAATAGTTTTCCTCTCAAGCAGATCCCCTTTCTATCGCTGCCGATCTGTTTTCCTCTTTGCTTTATTCTGGAGTATCTTTCTTTTTTATCGCAGGCCGCCATAAAACAACAAAGCCGCTTTCTGTGCCTCACAGCACAAAAAGCGGCTTTGATTACGTCATTCTTAAGATTTGCGGAAGCTTATTCCGGCAGGTCCTCTTCGTTCTCGAGGCTGTGCCAGACGTTCTGGACGTCATCGTTATCCTCGAGGGCATCCAGCAGCTTGCCCATCAGCTTGAGCTGATCGGGGTCGGTCAGACGGGTGGTGGTCATGGGGACCATGGCCAGGTCGTCGGAGAGGATCTCGTAGCCCTTCTCCTCCATTGCCTTGACGACAGCGGAGTAGTTCTCGGGGTCGGTGGTGATCTCAGCGGCCTCTTCGCCTGCATCGAAGTCCTCAGCACCGGCATCCAGCGCGTCCATCATGGCCTCGTCGGCGTCCTTGTCTTCCAGAGAGATGTCGATGACGCCCTTCTGGCTGAACAGGAAGCCCACGCAGCCCATAGCGCCCAGATTGCCGCCGTTCTTATCGAAGTAGTGGCGCAGATCAGCAGCGGTACGGTTGCGGTTGTCGGTCAGAGTCTCGACCATGACCGCCACGCCGCCGGGGCCGTAACCCTCGTAGGTAATTGCCTCGTACTCGGTCTTATCGCCGCCCTCGGCCTTCTTGATGATACGCTGGATGTTATCGTTCGGCACGCTCATACGCTTTGCCTTGGCGATCAGGTCAGCCAGCTTGCTGTTGGAAGCGGGGTTGGGGCCGCCGGTACGGACGGCAACGCTGATCTCGCGGCCGATCTTGGTAAAGACCTTTGCCTTTGCGCCGTCAGTCTTCTCCTTCTTGCGCTTGATATTGTTCCATTTGCTATGTCCAGACATGGGAAAGAGCCTCCTGTATTTTATCAGTGATCTCCGCCTGCGGGCAGACGGGCTGTGGTCGCCCGCATTGTGGCAGCACACAAAATCTAACTCTATTATTTTATCACAACAGCCATCGGCGTTCAAGCCTTGTACCGATGGTTTTCCGGTTTATTCTGCCAAAAACTACGTTTTACAGCAGACGAAGTGCCTTGGGATAATGGTTTTTGACCCTGCCGCCGGACACCTTGCCGCCTCCCAGCGGCCAGCCGTCCACCGTCACACAGCACCAGCCGTCGGCAGCGGTGTGAACTTCTATCTCCCGGCCGGAGAGATATTCCACGGTCCGGGAGTCGGCGAGGGTCAGTTCCTCACGGTTCTGGCAGAGCGCGCCGAAAGCCGTGAACAGATGATGTTCCGGCACGAAGCGCCCCTTCTGCACACTGCCCACGAAGACGCCTGCACGCAAAACGTGAAGATTCGTCTGCGGGAAAGCCGCCGGCAGCAGGACGCCGCCGCCATGCACCACGGCAGGGCGCTTTGCCAGCTCCGGGAAACATTCCTCCGCAAATTCCCGCCATGCAGCGAGGCTCTGGGCGGGCGATGCATCCCCTGCCCCAGCCTCCCGGCTGCGGGAGCTGCGGCCCTGCACGGCCTCCCGGCAAGCCCGGCTGTTCTCCCGCCGGGCGCTGCGGGCATCCGCAGGCTTTGCGGCTTTCTGGGGCTTGCCGCCTTTGGCCTTTTTGCCTGCTTCGGCGGCAGCGGCCAGCCAGAGCTGTTCTTCGGGGGTGTACTCGCCGGGAGCCGGCAGAGCCCGGGGCATACCGGCTTTGACGAGCCGGGCCATGAAGTGGCCCTCACCGCCCTGACAGGGCCAGATGCGGCGCACCTTGCTCACATCCAGCGGCAGACCACCGGTGCGGTTGGCCTCGCCCTCACTGCCGAAGGCATAGTCCACATTGCCCAGCACATCGGCCAGCGTGAACTCCGGGTGGCGCTGCAGGAATGCGGCCACCTGTCCCTCGTCCTCTTCCGGCGCGAAGGTGCAGGTGGAGTAGACCAGTTCGCCGCCCGGCGCGAGGGCCGCAGCGGCGCTGTCGAGGATGTCCGCGCCCAGCTCTGCGCACTGCTTCACCAGCGCTTCGCAGTGCTGGGCCAGCGCGGCAGGCTCTTTGCGGAACATCCCCTCACCGGAGCAGGGCGCGTCCACCAGAACCCGGTCGAAGAACTCCGGCAGGGCCGCTGCGATGCGGGCAGGGGTTTCGTTGAGCACGACGGCGTTGGACACGCCCATCCGCTCAAGGTTGCTCTTCAAGATCTCTGCACGGGCCGCGACATATTCGTTGCTCACCAGCAGGCCCTGCCCCTGCAGAGCGGCGGCGAGCTGGCTGCTCTTGCCGCCGGGGGCAGCACACAGATCCAGCACCCGCATCCCGGGCTTGACGCCCAGCAGCGGCGCTGCCGACGAGGCCGAAGGCTCCTGCGAGTAGAAGACACCTGCGTGATGGTAGGGGTGGCGTCCCGGTTTGAAGTCGGGCTGTTCCACCACAAACGCCGCCTTGCAGAAGGGCGAGGGCCGCAGCGGGAAATCTGCCCGGGCCGCAAATCCTTCCGGCGTGGTGCGGAGAGCGGACACGGTCACGCCGCGGGCCGCTGTCTCCTGCGGGGCGGCGTAGAGCGTGTCGTACCGCTCCCCCAGAAGGGCGCGTTCCCGGGCTTCAAAATATTCGGCAGGCATTTTTATGAGACCTCCTTCGAGCTGCGGTGCATAAAGCCGCCGCAGCCGGTCAAACTATGGGCAGGGAGCGCAGAGCGTCTCCCGAAATCGAAAGGAGCGACGATACGATGGAAAATCGCAGTGAGAAACGCAGCACCAACTGCAAGAACCAGACTCAGGACCGCACCAGCGATCAGAGCACCAACCGCACCACCAATTCCAGCCAGAACTCTGCTACCAACGAGCACAAGCACCCCAACCAGTACACCAAGGGTGCCGACGACGAGGGCGGCAAGAACTCGGCTCGCAACTCCGCCCGCAACAGCCGCTGAGCCTCTGCGCTGAGCACCGCCCCGCCTGAACGGACCATCCGGCGGGACAACAAAAAGCCCGCTGCTCTCTTTGCACTGTTTCCCAGTGCGGAAAGCAGTGGGCTTTCGCGTGTTCCGGTTATTTTTCGTTGGGGTCGAACGACTGCCACAGCGTCTCGAACAGCTCATGCACCCGGCTCAGCCGGCCGTTCAGATACAGCCAGCCCAGCAGGCACTCGAAGCCGGTGGACGCGCGGTACTCCTCCGGGGAGGCGTGTTTGGCCACACTGGCCTTGCTGGCGTTGCGGCCCCGCTTGAAGACAGCCAGCTCGTCCTCGGTGAAAAGCGGCTCCAACAGCTGCTCTTCCCGGAACTGCGCCCGGGCCGAGACGTATTTGACCTTTTCGGCGTTGAGCTTTCCCGCCGACAGACGGTGGTGCTCCACCAGCCGCTGCCGCACCAGAAGTTCCAGCACACTGTCACCCACGAAGGCCAGTGCCAGCGGGCTCAGCTCCCGGGGGTCGATCTTTTCGGGTTCGTTCATAGAACGGTTTTCCTTTCATCAGCGTCCTTGCCCTCTCCGTCATTGCTGCGCAATGCCACCTCTCCCAAAGGGAGAGGCAGAAGCCTGACCGCTGCGTTCCGGCTCTCCCTTTGGGAGAGCTGCCGAACCGCGTGAGGCTGAGAGGGCAAGCCCGTTGACCTCTTAGAAGATATAATCGAACTGATACTCGCCGATGAGGATGGTATCGTTCTCCTGCACGCCCTTCTGCACCAGAGCGTCCAGAATGCCGCTCTCGCCCAGCTGACGCTGGAAATACTGCAGGCTCTCGTAGTCGTCCACGTTGCTGCCGGCCAGGATATACTCCAGCCAGGGTGCATCCACGCTCCAGACATGAGCCTCCACCCGCTTGATGGTGAACTCGCGGCCGCCGGCCTTTGCCTCGGGCTTCTTGTACTCGGGGGCAAACACGGGGATGGCGGGGATGTCCTTCAGGCGGTTGTAGACCAGACCCGGAAGCTCCCTGACACCCTGCATGGTGGCGGCGGAGATGGGGACGAACGTCAGCCCCTTCTCTTCCACATACTTGCGGAAGGTGTCGATCTGCTCCTCGGTGGCAAGGTCACACTTGTTGCCCACCACGATCTGGGGACGCTCGGCCAGAGCCGGGCTGAACTTTGCCAGCTCCTCGTTGATCTGCTCGAAGTCCTCGATGGGGTCGCGGCACTCGCTGCCGGAGACGTCCACGACGTGCAGCAGCAGACGGCAGCGCTCCACATGGCGGAGGAAGTCGTGGCCCAGGCCGACGCCCTCGCTGGCGCCCTCGATGAGGCCGGGGATGTCGGCGCAGACGAAGCTTGCGCCCTCACCCACCGACACGACGCCCAGCGTCGGCACCAGCGTGGTGAAGTGGTAGTTTGCAATTTTCGGCTTTGCGGCGCTGATGGTGGAGATGAGGGTGGACTTGCCCACGTTGGGGAAGCCGATGAGGCCCACATCCGCGATGAGCTTCAGCTCGAGAGTTACCTGAATGTCCTCGCCGGGCATACCGGGCTTTGCAAACTTGGGAATCTGGCGGGTGGGGGTGGCAAAATGCGCATTGCCGTAGCCGCCGCGGCCGCCCCTGGCGATGGTGACGGGGGTGTGGTCGGACAGGTCGGCGATGACAAGGCCGCTCTCGGCGTCCTTGATGACCGTCCCCAGAGGCACCTTGATGACGAGATCCTCGGCGTTCTTGCCGTGGCAGAGGCTTGCGCCGCCCTTGCCGCCCTCGTCGGCGGTGTACTTGCGCTTATAACGGAAGTCCATCAGAGTGGTGAGGTGGTCGTCCACGACGAAGATGATGTCGCCGCCCCGGCCGCCGTCGCCGCCGTCCGGGCCGCCGGCGGCCACGAACTTCTCACGATGGAAGCTCACTGCGCCGTCGCCGCCCTTGCCGGCATGGAGCCAGATGGTGGCGATGTCGATAAAATTGGTTTGTGCTGCCATACAGGCCCTCCTGTTTTTTCATCAAAAAGAGCCGGGCCACGAGGGTCCGGCTCTCTGTGTTGCAGATTTTAGAAAGAAGTTACTGCTTGACGCTGCACTTCTTGCCGCTCTTGCCCACGCGCTCGAAACGAACGGTGCCATCGACCAGAGCAAACAGGGTATCATCGCTGCCCTTGCCGACATTCTCACCCGGCTGGATGTGAGTGCCGCGCTGACGAACGAGGATGTTGCCGGCCAGAACGAACTGACCATCTGCACGCTTGGTGCCCAGACGCTGAGCCGCAGAATCACGGCCGTTCTTGGTGCTGCCTACGCCCTTT
>OGJY01000053.1_pt1 | contig 135305 bp, 107 predicted proteins | sample 1572231 | NCBI WGS metagenome assembly OGJY01 (sample SAMEA2582121, study PRJEB24529) | metagenome | biome: Human gut stool | place: China | collected 2011
TGAGGTCGGCAGCCAGCAGGTCATCGGCAAGCACCTGCCCACGGCAACAGTCGCGACTGATCTGGCGGAGCCGCAGGCCGGCATGACGCATCCAGGAGGTGTAGGGCACCCGGACGGTATAAGGTATCTCATAGCGTTTTCCCTTTTTCGGATGTACGAGCCGCGAGAAACAGTCCCCTCCGGGAAGATCGGTTGCCGGATCGACGGTACGGGCACGGTCGTCATAACGGGCACGGCGCCCGCCGCTCACCATCACAACCGGCAAGGCCAGCCGGTGACCGTCCCCGCCCTGTAACTGAGGTTCCAGTATCAAGCTGCGGGAAGAGGGTACACGGATATCATCGAACACGAAGTGGAGACGCAACGATACGCTGTCGTCCTCCTCCACCTCCGCCCCCCGGAAGGTGATACGGATCGGGACGGCCTGCGGCAGCTTTTTTCCTTTTCCCCAGGCCGGGAAGGAAGTGGACAGCAGCCCTGCACCGAACAGTATATATATAATGTATAAGCAATGTTTCATGGCGAAGAGCTATTAATGGATAAAAAAGATCAGCGACACGCCCGCACGGGTCGGGCCGAAATAGTGACGCCGATAGGTGCCGAGCACCTCCGTGCAATCGTAACAGATATATTTGTCATATTGCATATAGGCATAGCCGGCCCCGATAAACGCTTCCAGCCCCCAGCGGCGTCCCAGTACCCAGTGATAACCCCAGGTAAGGCCACCCCCGTAGAGCTCGCCCCGGTAGTTCGTATCTTTCAAGCCGGAGATAAAAGGGATATTCCCCATATTGAAATGGCCGTAGTGCCCGTGAAGCCCGAAGAAAAAGCCTTCGTAGGCCTGGCAGGGCCAGTAGCGGAGCTCGGGTTGCACAAGGTAGTGTTTGAGCGACATATCGTTGTCGAACTCCCAGGCGTTGTAGGCACCCCACAGGTCGACACTCATTTTCTTACCCAGGCGAAACTCGAAGCCCATGTTCGGCGTAGTTGTTCCCCAGTATAACAGGTTGCTTTTGAGCGACACATGCTGCGCCATAACCGGTACGGCAACGAATAAACATATGGTTATCAATACGTATGACTTTATTTCTCTCATCTTTTTTCTCCTTCACCCTGATGACCTTATTTACCAAATAAGGTAGATTGGCCCCTGTCGGATGGGGAAAAAAGGTCTGTTACCGGCAAAAAAAGACTCTTTTTAAGCGATTAGAAAGCGAATTTGTACAGACTAACGTAGTAAAAAGGTGTTAAATAGACTGACGCCCCGGAACATTATGCCCTGAAAAAAGTGATATAACCTTTTTTAGGTTATTGTAAGAGTTTTACCCTTAAAAAATGTATTATTAGATTCCGATTGAGTATAACAATCTGCACCAAAGCAGATTCATGCTTTAGAAAATAGTTAATACTTGCCCTTTCTTTACTTTTATTAGTTATCTTTGCTGCTCAGCAGCCTTTGGAAACCATGTTTTCCTGAGTTTTTTGAACAAGTATTACCGCAAATCTACCTTATTTGGTAAATAAGGTCATCAGGCTCTACCCAAAACCATTTTGCCCACACTCCTCGTGACTTTTGCATTTGCTCTGTTTAAAACAGATTGGTCGAGGCTATCCAGGTAAATACGGGTTGTCTTCTCCGAGGTATGTCCTAATGCCTGGCTGATAACGGCTATCGGGATGTTTTGCCGGAGCGCTTCGGTAGCCCAGGAATGGCGTGCCACATAGGTAGTCAGTTTGGCCGGCAATCGCAGATACAGACCAATGGTTTTCAGCAGGCTGTTCTGTATGCGAAGAGCTGTTTTATAGGCCTCGTGCCCATCATGCCCCGCTACCAGGACAGGAAAAAGGTACATCGAACCTTTCCGTGCATACTTCCGCAGCAACAGACGCATCGCAGGGGTGATAGCCACGCGGACCAATACACCGGTCTTATGACGGTGATAAACGATCTCGTTTCCTACAATATTCTTTTTCGTCAGGTAGGCCAGATCCACGAAAGGCATACCACAGGCCAGGTAGCAGAAGATAAACAGGTCGAGTGCCTGCCGCCAGGGAGTCTCCTTCGGATAATCCGCTTGCATCAGTTTGTTGACTTCGGTTATTTTCAAGGCACGTTTGGCCGTCTCCTCCCGTTTCAACCGGAGATGGGAAAAGGGATCGCAGGCTCTTCCCGCCACTTGCCTTTCACGTATAGCTCTGTGGTAAACGGCCCGGAAATTACTCAGGTAGCTATTCACCGTATTGACGGCCAGCCCTTCGCTGTAGAGCGATCCGGCAAAGGCATCGATCAGTTCCGCGGTAATGTCTGTCCAGTACAAAGGCTTACCTGCCGCAAACCGGTACAACCGATTTTGTACCACCCGATAAAGGTCGGCAGTGCTTTCTTTCCCGGCTTCCCGCTTTCGGGAAACCTGTACATCCAGGTAACTAAAAATGGAATGTGTCATACTCAGTAACTCATTATAGAAAAAACAAATGTACAACAAGTTATACGCCGGGGGAAGTTCCAAAAAGTCAATAGATTTTAGTATCTTTGCGCTCTCATTCGAAATTTAATAGGTATACAATATATGATAACGGTAAACAATCTGGACGTACAGTTCGGTAAACGTATCCTCTTTCAGGATGTAAACATGAAGTTTACGCCGGGCAACTGCTACGGCATTATCGGTGCCAATGGTGCCGGAAAATCAACTTTCCTGCGTGTGATCAGCAAACAGCTGGATCCGACACGCGGCACGGTAACTTTAGGCCCGGGGGAACGCCTCTCGGTATTAAGCCAGGACCACTTTGCTTTCGACGAACATACAGTAATGGATACTGTCCTGATGGGACACACCACCCTGTGGGAAGTGATGAGCGAAAAGAATGCGCTTTACGAAAAACCTGATTTCAGCGATGCCGACGGTATCCGTGTTTCGGAACTGGAAGAAAAGTTCGCCGAGATGGAAGGATGGAATGCCGAAAGTGATGCAGCCAACCTTTTGAGCGGTCTGGGTATCGCCGAGGAGTACCATTACAGCATGATGAAAGACCTTAGCGGTAAGCAAAAGGTTCGTATATTACTTGCCCGCGCCCTTTTCGGACAGCCGGACAACCTGCTTTTAGATGAGCCGACCAACGACCTCGACCTGGAAACGGTGAGCTGGCTGGAAAACTATCTGTCTAACTCCGACCATACAATCCTGGTAGTGAGCCACGACCGTCACTTCCTCGACTCTGTTTGTACACATACGGTCGACATCGACTTCAATAAGTTGCAGATGTTTGCCGGTAACTATAGCTTCTGGTACGAATCGAGCCAGTTGGCTCTCCGCCAGCAGCAGAATCAGAACAAGAAAGCTGAAGAAAAGAAAAAGGAACTGGAAGAGTTTATCCGCCGTTTCAGTGCCAACGTAGCAAAGTCAAAACAGACTACCAGCCGCAAGAAGATGATCGAAAAGCTGAATATCGAAGAGATCAAGCCGTCTTCGCGCCGTTATCCGGGTATTATCTTTACGCCTAACCGCGAACCGGGTAATCAGATCCTGGAGGTGAAAGGGCTGACAAAGAGCATCGAAGGAAAGACTTTATTCAAAGACCTGAACTTCAATGTCGAGAAGGAGGATAAAGTTGTATTTATCAGCCGCGACCCGCGTGCCATGACTGCCTTGTTCCAGATCATCAACGGGGAAGAGAAAGCCGACGAAGGTACTTACCAATGGGGACAGACCATCACAACTGCCTATCTGCCGTTAGATAATGCCAAATATTTCGAATCGGACTATAACCTGATCGAATGGTTAAGCCAGTTCTCTCCTGACACAAACGATGTGTTCCTGAAAGGTTTCCTGGGACGTATGTTATTCTCGGGCGAAGAACTGCTAAAGAAAGTAAGCGTACTGTCCGGTGGCGAAAAGATGCGTTGTATGATATCCCGCATGATGTTGACTGATGCCAACTGCCTGATCCTGGATACACCGACCAACCATCTGGATCTGGAATCTATCCAGGCATTCAACAATACTTTACAAACATTCAAAGGTAACATAATTTTCTCCAGCCATGACCACGAATTCATTCAAACCGTGGCTAACCGTATTATTGAATTGACCCCGAACGGTATCATCGACAAGATGATGGATTATGATGATTATATCACCGATCCGACTGTAGCCGAACTACGCGAAAAGTTATATAAATAATCAAGACAAGGGCGGCTGTAACAGTCGCCCTTCTTTATTTTAAGTAACATCTAAATACCCGTAAAGATGAAAAAACGTATTTTGTTTCTTCTGGCAGTATTTATCACCTGGCTTCCGCTTCTTGCTATTCAAAAGCCGATCTTTATGTTATATCACCATGTCTTAGCGAACGGATGTTCGCTAACCGATTACCTTAAGGTAATTACTCATGGGCTATTACTGGACTGTACGGTTTCAGGATACCTGACGGTGATACCGTTTCTCTGCGTACTGGTTTCTATCTGGTTTCCGGGAACTTTTTACAAAAAAGTCCTGAAAGGTTACTTCCTGATCATGGGACTGGTCATTGCGGCTATCTTTGCGGTCGATGTTGCTTTATACGGATATTGGGGGTTCAGGCTGGATGCCACGCTGTTCTTTTATCTGCAATCGCCGGCCGATGCGATGGCTAGCGTGCCTGTCGGAACATTCTTTTTGCAGTTCGGGTTATTCCTATTATATGCATACGGAATCTTTCTGGCTTTCCGGAAACTGATCATTCCTTTATTTCCGGTCACACCTGCACACAACCGGGTGGGTGGATCGATCGCAGTCTTGCTTCTGGGAGGTATTTTGTTTATTCCTATCCGGGGCGGGGTAACGACTTCTACAGCAAATGTGGGAATGGTTTATTTCAGTAAAAATCAATTCCTGAATCACTCGGCAATCAACCCGGCCTTCAGCCTACTGGCTTCATTAAGCAAACAGCAGGATTTTTCGGCGCAGTTCAATTTCTTTCCGGAGGAAGAAAGACGGGAACGCTATACAGCACTCACCCATCACAACGACAGCCTGACAAACAATACGGAAAAGGTCGAGCTATTGACTACCGACCGTCCCAACATCCTGATCATCCTGCTGGAAAGTTTCTCAGCCAATGCCATTGAAGCTGTCGGTGGAGAATCCGCGATCACGCCCAATCTGAACAGATTAAGCAAAGAGGGGGTTACATTTACTAATATGTATGCCAACTCTTTCCGTACCGACCGTGGGATAGTCGCCGTACTGAACGGTTATCTGGCACAACCTACAACATCCATCATGAAGTATCCGGCCAAAAGCCAGACACTTCCCTCCATTGCCAAAAGTCTGAACGAACAGGGATATACTGCCGACATGCTTTATGGCGGAGACATCAACTTTACCAATATGCAGAGTTATTTCTTCGGCTCCGGATACAGTAAAATCACAGCCGACCGGGATTTCCCGCTGACCAGCCGTCTCAGTAAATGGGGAGCCAACGATGATATCACTTTCTCACATCTGTATGAGTCGATCAAAGAGAGAGACGAAAAGACTCCCTGGCTGAGTACATTCCTGACATTAAGCAGTCACGAGCCGTTCGAGGTTCCTTTCCATCATCTGGAAAATCCTTATCTCAACTCGGTGGCTTTTACCGACAGTTGTATCGGTAGCTTTGTTGACAAGCTAAAGGAACTTCCCGTCTGGAAAAACACATTGATCGTGCTGATATCCGACCACGGCTACCGTTATCCTTCTTCCATACAGGAATATGGGCCTCGTCGTTTCCACATACCGATGATATGGCTGGGAGGTGCAATCAAAGAACCGGTTGCCATCGACACGTATGCTAATCAGACAGATTTGGCGGCTACCTTATTAAGTCAATTAGGATTACCGCACGACCAATTCACCTTCAGCCGGGATATACTAGATCCGGGATATCCAAAATATTCCTTCTATACGTTCTCTAACGGCTTCGGTATTATCGACAGCACAGGTGTTTCAGTTTATGACAACGAAAGCAACAGACCATTGCTCGAAGAACCTTCTGCAGGCAGCGAAACCCGCCTGAACAAAGGAAAGGTTCTGTTACAAACGTTATATGACGATTTAGGAAACCGGTAACTAACAGGATCGTTTAAGAATTAACAACCGTACAAAATAAAAATAGCCGATCTGAACAGATCGGCCACCTTAATATTATTTTAAAGACTTTACTTTGCATAACTTACGGCACGGGTTTCACGGATAACCGTGATCTTCACCTGTCCCGGATAAGTCATTTCATCCTGTATCTTCTTTGCAATCTCGTTCGACAGGTTTTCAGTATCCTTGTCGTCGATCTTGTCTGCCCCAACAATGACGCGAAGTTCGCGGCCTGCCTGGATAGCATACGTCTTAACAACCCCCGGATAAGAAAGAGCCAACTGTTCCAGATCGTTCAAACGCTTGATATAAGCTTCTACGATTTCACGACGGGCACCCGGACGAGCTCCTGAAATAGCATCACAAACCTGAACGATCGGAGCCAACAGCGTCTGCATTTCGATCTCATCGTGGTGAGCACCTACCGCATTACAGATATCCGGTTTCTCTTTATATTTTTCGCAAAGCTTCATCCCCAGGATAGCGTGCGGCAATTCTGGTTCATCATCAGGCACTTTACCTATATCGTGCAACAGACCTGCGCGTTTTGCTTTCTTCGGGTTCAGTCCCAGCTCAGAAGCCATCACAGCACAAAGGTTGGCTGTTTCACGGGCATGCTGCAACAGGTTCTGACCATAAGAAGAACGGTATTTCATCTTACCGATCATACGGATCAGCTCCGGATGCAATCCATGAACACCCAGATCGATCACGGTACGTTTACCGGTTTCCACCACTTCGTCCTCAACCTGTTTCTTCACCTTAGTAACTACTTCTTCAATACGTGCCGGATGGATACGTCCGTCCTGAACCAGTTGGTGCAATGCCAGACGGGCAATCTCACGGCGAACCGGATCAAATCCGGAAAGAACAATTGCTTCAGGCGTATCGTCCACAACGATCTCGATACCGGTCGCAGCTTCCAATGCACGGATGTTACGGCCTTCACGACCGATAATACGTCCCTTGATCTCATCCGAATCGATATGGAATACGGTAATAGAATTTTCAATAGCCGTTTCAGTAGCTACACGCTGTATAGACTGGATAACGATTTTCTTCGCTTCCTTATTAGCCGTCATCTTCGCCTCTTCCATGATCTCATTAATATAAGAAGTAGCTTCCGATTTCGCTTCGTCCTTCAACGATTCGATCAGACGTTCTTTCGCTTCGTCAGCTGATAGACCGGATAGAGCTTCCAGTTGTTCGATTTCCCGCTGATGAAGTTTTTCCAGATCATTCTTTTTCTTATCCACCAGCTCCAACTGGGCTGCCAGATTTTCTTTTACTGCATCGATTTCACAGTTCTTACGCTGCAAATCTTCCTGACGCTGGTTGAGTGTCAATTCACGCTGTTTCAGTTTACCTTCCACCGACTGGATCTTGGCATTCCTTGCCGATACTTGCTTTTCCAGGTCAGCTTTCAGGTGCAGAAACTTTTCCTTTACTTCCAGCAACTTATTTTTCTTGATCACTTCCGCTTCCTTTTCAGCCTCCCTAAGCACGGAATCGTACCTCGACTTCAGAAGAAAACGCATGCTCAACCATGTCAACAACCCTCCTATCAGGAGAGCTACAATTGATGATATGATTATATACACTGTCATTTTACTTATAGTTTAAATTCATTTATATATAAAACAAAAAAAGCACTACAATACACGGTTCACCGTGCAGAGCAGTGCGGAAACTCTTCTTACAATTATATTATAATTACTTATCCTTCAAATACTTTTCCAACTCACTCGTGAGTTCCTGTACCTTATCTGTAATAGGACTTGTATCGTTTTTATCTTCCAATTGCAAATTACTCATAGACAACTGAAAAGCAACCATGGCTAACAAATCTTTTACATCCACATCGGATTGAGCAAAATTCTGCCGATACTGATTGATCTTATTACGAATCTGCTTGGCGGCATCCCGCGCAAGTTGCTCGTCCTTCCGATCGATCCAGAGACCATAGCTCTTTTCGGCTATTTCTAAATGTATAAGAAATTTATCGTCCATCGCTTCTATTCGTTTAATAGTGCAATGCACTTGTCTACTTCCCGCACTAACTTCGATAATCGCATCCTCGCACTTTTCATTTCTCCTTCGTTTACAGAAACAACTCTTGCGGTCAGCAACTTATCGCACTTGGTATTCAACTCTTCGATCGTATTCATTGCCTGCTTTAACTCCGCTTCTTTACGGAACAAAATAGTTTTGAGCTCGTCAATCGTATGGTTTTGTTTGTTACATAACTCCATCAAATCGCGAACTCTTACCTCAAATACAGCCAACAATCTCTTTTGATCTTCGGTCATTTCACACCAAATTCTATACAAAAGTAAAATTTAGAATTGAATAAAGCAACACTCAGTCCGTTTTTTTGAACTGAAAACGTCCAGACACACAAAAGGCCGTCCAAATATCATCCGAACAGCCCTCCTTAATCTAGTATCGGCTACGCTATTAGATCAGCGCAACAAATAATTCACCTTCAATCTCTTCGAAAGCAAGCTTGCCTTCTTTAGCTAACCAACCAAATGCAGCATACATGTCTTTTTCTGCTTTGATTTTAGTTGCTTTCTTTACTGCCTTAACACTCATTTTTCCGCCTTCGTTCAATACTGTCCAAACGAGGCCGGCGTTTGTTCCAATCAATTCGATCATTTTCTTTTCGTTTTGTTAATTCTTAACGGGGGCAAATTTATAGATTAATCGATTAAAACAAAAGGAAATAGATGTTTTTTAGCATAAAAACGCCCACTTTTGAGGTTTATAAACATAATTAACGCGTTTATAACATAATTTTTACTCTACTTTCGGGTGTTATCAGCTCCATTTCCAAATTAGTGATTGATACATATCGTGTTAAAAGGGACACACCATAGGCAACCGCCTCTTGTAAACCTTCTTTCCCCGAATAGCCATTTATAATCATTAACAGCTTTTCCGTATTGATATCGATCTTGGTTCGTTCCTCGTCGCTGGTCGGTGTGCCGACGCCTCCCAGGTTGTCGCGATAAACCGGAAGCCCGGCGATATTCAGTTCACCGCGCCCTATTCCGTGATAAACTTCTCCTTCCTTTCCTACTCCCAGCACCAGGTTGCCATCTATCTTTGCGGCATCGAAGCCACCGATAGAATAACCGCTTTGAATAGATAGCAGATTGATTATATCGACCAGGGTATCTATCTTATATAAAGGCAGATCACGAAAAATGCGCCTGCGAAGCGCCTCAGCAGAAGGACGATACCGGTTCGGATCTTTCCCCAATCGTTTATATGCCTGCCGGGTGGCTTGTATGGGAAGAAATTTGTTTATGTCTTCCAGCTTACCGGATGAACGGATCGTATTCTCCATTTCGGTAATTTCCTTCCACAGTTGTTCGTCGTATACCGTATTCTTTACATCACATGCCACCACTGCCACATGCAAGTCCGGACATGCCTTTGCTATTTCTTCTGAGATGGAAACGTGTATCATATTATGCTATTAGTCTTTAATCATTATTCCGGACAGGATACGCCCGCTTTTTATTCCCAACCGGCGGGCAGAGAAAAAGTCGTCAGGATGCTGATACGTGCAGATGCCGGATACTTCTATCCGTTCAGGTTGCAGGCCGGATTGAAGCAGTTGCATACGGTTGGCTTCCCACAGGTCGATATGTGCCTTGCCTGTCCGGGTGTTCCGTTCCATAATGCGGTTCATATCGACTCCGGTCGCCCGGAAAGCTTCTGCCACCTCATCGCCCACCTCAAAGGATTCTTTACAGATAGAAGGAGCAATACCTGCCAGCATCAGCGAAGGATCGCAACCGTAACGGGCAATCATATATCCAACGGTCTTTGCTACAATCTGTTTTACCGTACCACGCCAGCCGGCATGGATCGCTGCTACGACTTTCTTATCCGGGGCATATATCAGCACAGGGACACAATCGGCCGTGGAAACAGCTATGCATATCCCGGGGACAGCCGTCACCAGAGCATCTTTCCCGTTCAGTTCCTCTTTCTGCCGGTCGGGCGTAAGAGAAAAGAAGCGGGCATCGATACAAGCTATTTCCGCTTCGTGTATCTGGGAGGGGGCAAAAATCCTTTCGGGAGAAATTCCGATTGCATCCGAAAGGAGCTGTCGGTTCATCCGGAGGGATTCCGGATCATCACCGCTATACTCACCCGGATTCATCGATGCATAGTTACCCAGGCTGACACCACCGTGACGGGTCGTTATAAAATGAGAAATGTTGCATTCTCCGCTTAATCCGGAGAATTGCAACATTTCAACTTTATTACTTTTCAGTTTCTTCATCATCTTCATCCCATTCGTATTCTTCATACTCTTCATCCGGATCATCCTCTTCGACAGGGAAGACGTAATCGTCGTCGTCGTCATCGAACTGGATCGAACTGACATCGATATCCTTATGAACGATACGTTCGACTTCGTGGAAGGTTTCCTTGTTCAGTTCCTTCCAGAGCAAGTCTTTCAGTTCCGTAATGCCCTGCTGAGTAATTGAAGAGATAAATACATGAGGAACACCTTCCGGCAAATCCTCGGCGAGCGCTTCCATCAGTTCGTCGTCCAACATATCGCTTTTGGTGATCGCCAGCACGCGGCTCTTGGTCAGCAGCTCCGGATTGTATTTTACCAGTTCGTTATGAAGGATCTCATATTCTTTCTTTATATCGTCGGAATCTGCCGGGATCATGAACAGAAGCAACGAGTTTCGTTCGATATGACGAAGGAAACGAAGTCCGAGACCTTTCCCTTCACTGGCCCCTTCGATGATACCGGGAATATCAGCCATTACAAACGAACGATGGTCGCGATAGCTCACGATACCCAGATTCGGTTCGAGTGTAGTAAACGGATAATTGGCAATCTTCGGTTTGGCAGCCGATACGACAGACAGTAAAGTAGACTTACCCGCATTCGGAAAACCTACCAGACCGACATCGGCAAGCAACTTCAACTGAAGGATCACTTTACGCTCCTGTGCCGGTTCGCCCGGTTGAGCATAACGGGGAGCCTGATTGGTAGATGTCTTAAAGTGCCAGTTACCCTGTCCGCCACGACCGCCTTTCAGCAGCATGACTTCCTGGCCGTCTTCGGTCACGTCGCAAATGTATTCGCCGGTTTCGGCATCATATACAACGGTTCCGCACGGGACTTCGATAACACGGTCCTCACCATCTTTCCCGAAACTACGTTTGGCACTGCCGCCTTCACCGCTTGTCGCCATGATATGACGCTCAAATTTCAGGTGGAGCAACGTCCAATAATTCCGGTTACCACGAAGATACACATGGCCTCCTCGCCCTCCGTCGCCTCCGTCGGGGCCTCCTTTCGGAATATATTTCTCACGACGAAAGTGAGAAGACCCTCTTCCGCCCTTCCCCGAGCGGCAATAGATCTTTACGTAATCTACAAAGTTTGATTCAGCCATTTTACTATTCTTTCTTATTTTACTTTATTTACTGCTTCTTTAATACGACCGAAGATTTCTTCGATTGTACCCATACCGTGAATACCCACGTGCTTGCCTTCGCCTACATAGTAGTCAGCCAAAGGAGCTGTTTGCTTGTGGTAAACATCCAGTCTGGATTTGATTGTTTCCAGGTTATCGTCAGAGCGTCCTGAAACTTTACCGCGTTCCAACAGGCGGTTGATCAGTTCTTCTTCTTCCACCTGCAGGTTCAACATAACAGAAACATCCGTACCACGTTTGTTCAGCATTTCTTTCAATGCCTTTGCCTGCGGAATCGTGCGGGGGAAACCGTCAAAGATAACACCTTTAGAACCTGCTTTGCTGTCGAGCACCTTTGCCAGCATGTCTACAATCAGTTCATCCGGTACAAGCTGACCTTTTTCGATATAATCTTTAGCGATCTTACCCAGTTCGGTCTCACCTTTCATTTCTGCACGCAGTACATCGCCTGTAGAGATGTGATCCAAACCGTATTCTTTAATAATCAACTCGCTCTGTGTTCCTTTTCCTGAACCCGGAGCTCCAAAAATAACAACGTTCAACATAATATTGTTTCTTATTTATATAAATGTATATCCTTTTAACCAATAACCTTATATATATCCCTGTAAGCACGTCCCATCTCGTCATAGTCCAGACCATAGCCGACGATAAAGTCACTGGGGATCTGCAAACCGACATAATCCGGTTTCAAATCACACTTCAGCGAATCCGGCTTGAACAGCATGGTAGCCAGCCTGACATCGGCCGCCCCATCGTTCTTCAGCTTATCCATCACGAACTGCATGGTATAACCGGTGTCGATAATGTCTTCCAGTAAGATCAGGGTACGTCCCTTCACATCGGCCTGTACCGGCATGATCTCGCGAACAACTCCGGTCGTATTGAGGCCACGGTAAGATGAGTACCGGGCAAAAGTGATCTCGTAGTGCGTATCCATCTGACGCATCAGTTCGGCGGTAAACATGAACGCTCCGTTCAGTATGCCGACAAACAGCGGATTAATATCTCCTACATCTGCCTTGATCTGTTCAGCCACTCTGGCAATAGCCGCCTTGATCTCCTTCTCCGGGATAAACAGTTCAAATTCTTTATCTTTTAATCGGATCTTATCCATATACCGTTTATTTTTCGAGGGAACAAAGGTACAATATTTTCAGCGAAGCACAAAAATATTTTATTTACGGCTTTCGGTCAGGATATTGCCATCCATCATACGGATCAGGCGGCTTGCCATCCGGGCATTCTCTTCCGAATGGGTCACCATAACGACGGTCGATCCTTCTTTGTTGAGTTCGAGCAGGAGATTCATTACTTCGTTGCCGTTCACCGAATCCAGGTTTCCGGTCGGTTCGTCCGCCAGGATGATCTGGGGATTCGTAACGATGGCACGGGCAATGGCTACACGCTGTTGCTGTCCGCCGGAAAGTTGTTGCGGGTAATGTTCCGTACGATGGGCGATCTGCATCCGGTCGAGGGCGGCATTCACTCTCATCACCCGTTCTTTCATCGGAACTCCGGCATATAAAAGCGGTAATTCCACATTCTCAAAGACCGTCATCTCATCTATCAGGTTGAAACTCTGAAAGACAAATCCCAGGTTGCCATTCCGCAAATCCGTGCGATTGTTCTCCGTATAGCGGGATACTTCCTCATCCAGAAACCATAATTCGCCGGAAGTCGGATTATCCAGCAATCCCAACAAGTTCAGCAAGGTAGACTTACCACAGCCCGAAGGCCCCATGATTGCCAGGAACTCTCCTTTGTTGATTTCCAGATTAACACCGTTCAGAGCCGTAGTCTCCACACTTTCCGTACGAAACAGCTTCGTTAAATTTACTGCTTTTATCATGATCTTCTATTTTTATTTTATGCTTGTTACTTTATTCATACCGTAATGATTTCACGGGGTTACGCGAAGCAGCCCGCCAGGTCTGTGCCGCCACCGTCAGGAAGGTGATCAGCAGAATGACCAGACCCGAGAGCGGGAACAGCCACCAACCGATCGTGGTCTGGTAAGCGAAATTACTCAACCAGCGAGCCATGAAAAGGTAACCCACCGGGCAAGCCACCACAAATGCGATCCCCACCCAAATCATATATTCACGGCAGAACATCCGCACGATCCGATCCGAATGGGCACCGTTCACCTTCCTGATCCCTATTTCCTTCGTACGCTGTGCCGTCGAAAGGGCAACCAGGCCGAACACGCCCATCATCGCCACAAGAATAGCCAGCACCGTAAAGATCAGGAACATCCGGCTGAGCTGTTGCTCACGGGCATAGTTCCCGTTCAGGGTGTCGGAGAAGAAGCGGTAAGAAAACACATTGTCCGGGCGCATTTCTTCGTATTTATCTTTCAGGAACTTCAGCGTCTCCGCTTTATTCTCAGGGGATATCTTTATATACATCGTGTTCAGCAACTGACGGGAATAATACAGATAAGCAGGTTTCACCTCCTCGCGCAACGGCTGGAAATGGAAATCTTTTACTACGCCGACAATCTTCGATGTCTCGCCGAACCAGCCTTTGTTTTGTACAATCATGCCTACCGGGTCTTTCACCTGCATCATCTTCCAGGCAGTTTCATTGATGACGACAGGCAGTTCTTTCTTATAAGTCCCATCCATATACGCATCCTTATCCGCCCCGAACGATTCCCCTTTCAGCAGTGTCAGCCCCAACGTATTCATAAAGCTACCGTCGCCTACCACACCGACTACGGTCAGGGAGTCGACTTGTCCCTTTTCATTCATCCAGCTAAAAACACTTTCTTCCGTCTTGCGTCCCTGAAGATAATTGGCTATTTCCACTCCTCCGGCCACGCTTTTCACATGCGAGTTCTTCATCACTTCCCGTCGGTAATCGTCTATTCCCTGGTTGCCGAAATAAGCCATCAGTTCGAACTCCCCGCAATCGACAACCACCATATCTTCTTTGTCCAGTCCCAGATCTGCCTGTTGCAGGTAATGAAGTTGACGGAACACCACCGAAGTGCAGAAAAGCATCGTTATGGCAATGACAAACTGCACGCAGACAAGCCCTTTAAGCAGTGTCCCTTTCTTACCCGTTGCCTTTCCGCCTTTGAAAGCCAGCAACGGATTGAACGACGACATATAAAAAGCAGGGAACGCCCCAGCCAGGCTACCGACCCCTATAATACCGAACAGGGTAAACAACAAGGTCTGCCAGTTAAACTGCAAGGCAATATCTTTTTCTACAAACTGATTGAAGGCGGGCAACAACAACTCCGTCAGCGCCAAAGCCAATACCAGCGAAAGGAAAGCCTGCACCAGACTCTCCGACAGGAACTGTGCGACCAGCATTTTACGCTTCGCCCCCGTCACCTTCCGGACACCGATCTCTTTATACCGCAGGGAGGCGCGAGCAGTCGACAAGGTCGTAAAGTTGAAAGCTCCCATAAAGATGATCAGCAGGGCTAAGGCCATAAACAAACGGATTTGCGACATATTCCCGTAGTTGCCAACCGACGGGTCTTTAAAGCCTGTATGCAGATGAATATCATCCAGCGGTTGGAACTCCAAAGCCATTCCGTCTTCCCGATGGTTTGTCCAGGCACGGCTCATGGCTTGCCGGTCGGTAGCCGATAAGTCCACTCCCTTTCTCAACCGGATATATACATTTGTTCCTTCCACATAGTCCCAGCTTGCCGGCTCGAAATAAGCCTGCTCGCTCAACAGGATTTCAAACTTAATATGACTCTTACGCGGTACCTTCAGGACTGCCGCCACCTTATAACGAAACGTCTGTCCGAGGAACTGGCAGGTCACTTCCTTGCCAACAGCAGAAGCTCCCCCGAACAACTTCCGCGCCGCAGACTCGGCCAGCACGATCTGTTGCGGGTCTTTCTTCAGCAGGGACGGATCGCCGGAAACTACCGGAAAGCTGAACACATCGAAGAAAGTCGTATCGACATACGTATATTTCGCTTCAATCAGGTTCTCCCCCGAATGAAGATTCAGCGTACCGAAGTTTAGTAAAAAAGTAGCATCCTCCACCTGCGGAAACTCCTCCCTGAGCGTTTTACTCAGCGGAGCCACCGTATAGGCCGACTCTTTTATCTCTCCTCCCGGTTCCCGTTCGACAGCGATTACACGGTAAATGGAGTGACGGTTCTTATGGAAATCCTCGAAGGTCAGTTCGTCTACCACCCAGAGGTAGATAAGGAAAGCGGCTGTCATTCCCAGCACAAACCCCAACATATTAATAGAGGAAAACAGGAAGCTCCGTTTGATCAACCGGATCGCTACTTTAAAATAGTGTTTCAACATATCTTTATTCTTATAATGTTTTATTCATACCTTAATGATTCCACCGGATTGCGCGAAGCAGCCCGCCAGGTTTGTGCTATAACGGTCAGCATCGTTATCAGCAGGATAATACCACCGGCCAGCGGAAACAGCCACCAGCTGATCGTCGTCTGGTAGGCAAAATTGCTTAACCAGTTCAGCATGAACAGGTAACCGAGCGGACAGGCTATCAGGAAGGCCAACCCTACCCAATTCATATATTCACGGCAAAACATCCTGACGATCCGGTCGGAATGTGCACCGTTCACCTTGCGGACGCCTATTTCTTTCGTCCGTTGCACCGTCGAAAGCGCCACCAAACCGAATACGCCCATCATAGCAACAATAACTGCCAACACCGTAAAGATCAGAAACATCTGGCTCTGCTGATGCTCACGGGCATAATTCTGGTTCAGCACATCGGTCAGGAAACGGTAGTTGAACAGCATATTCGGCCGCGCTTCCTCGTACTTCTCTTTCAGGAACTTCAGGGTCTCCGCCTGGTCTTCCGGTGAGATACGGACATACAGGTGACTGAACATCTGAACGGTATAATACAGGTAAGCCGGCTTTATCTTCTCGCGCATCGGCTGGAAGTTAAAGTCTTTCACAACTCCTACCACCCGTGAATTCCTGATACCGAAAGTACCGCCTCTCAGCAACATGCCGATTGGATTTTCCACCTTCAGCATCTTCCAGGCTGTCTCATTGATAACGATCGGCGACTCTTTCGAATAGGAACCATCCCAGTAATGATCGGGATTCGTACCGAACATCTCTCCTTTCAGCAGCGTCAACCCCAAGGCATTGATAAAATTACCGTCACCTACCATCCCGACCATCTTCAGCGAATCGGTCTTTCCCGTCTCGTCTTCCCAACTGAAAAGGCACTCTTCCCAGCGAGATCCCTTCATATAGTCCGTGATCTCCACCCCTAACGTCAGACTCTTTACATGCGGATTCTTCAGCACTTCCTGCAGAAACCCTTCCGACTCACGCCTCCAGTCCTGCACATCCACTGCGATCAAGTTCTCCTTATTCAGTCCCAGATCCGCATTTTGCAGGTAACGGAGTTGTGTGAATATCACTATCGTACTAATAATCATGGTTATCGCGATCACGAACTGTACACAGACCAGGCCTTTAATAAAAGTTCCTTTCTTTCCTGTCGCCCGCCCTCCTTTGAAAGCCAACAACGGATTGAACGACGACATATAGAATGCTGGAAAGCTCCCGGCCAGACAGCCGACTCCCACAATACCGAACAGGATAAACAACAAGGTCTGCCAGTTAAACTGAAGGGCAATATCTTTCCCGACAAACAGGTTGAACAACGGTAGTAATAATTCCGTCAGCGCCAAGGCCAGCAGTAACGAGATAAAGGCCTGCACCAGACTCTCCGCCAGGAACTGCACGATCAGAGTTTTCCGCTTCGCTCCGGTCACCTTCCGGACACCTACCTCCTTAAAGCGCTGGGAAGCACGAGCCGTCGACAACGTCATAAAGTTAAACGCTCCCATGAAGATGATCAAAGCAGCCAGTATCGTAAACAGATAGATCTGTTGCATACTGCCGTGATTATTCACATCGCCCAGTTCTTTGAAGTTCGTACGCAGATGGATATCTTTCAAAGGCTGAAACGCCAATGGCTTACCCCGTTGAGAATGTTTCATCCAAAGGTCACGCATGGCCAGCCGATCGGCATCCGTCAAAGTCGTTCCTTTCTGCAGTTGGATAAAGACGTGCATACGCTCCGAGAAAGTCCAGGCTTCACTATCTAATCCATCCCATTTATAAGCATCCCAACCAGCCAGTACATCAAACTGTATATGGCTCTTGCGCGGCACTTTCAACACCGCCGCCACCTTATAATACTTCTTAAAAAATCTACAGGCAACTTCTTTTCCTATGGCCGAAGTCTTACCGAACAACTTCTCCGCAAGTGCTTCCGATAACACGATCATCTGCGGATCTTTCTTTATCAGGGACGGATCACCCGCCACAACCGGAAAACTGAATACATCGAAGAAAGTCGTATCGACATATCCATAGTTAACCTCAAAGCCTACATCCCCGGCATAAATATCGTATTTACCACCATACTTTATAAAAGTTGCATTCTCCACCTTGGGATATTCCTTACGGAACGTTTCACTAAGGGCGACTACCGTTGAAGGAACCTGCCCCCCGGCAGTTGCTTCTTCCCGTATCACCCGGTAAATAGAATCCCCGTTCTTATTAAAATCTTCAAACGTCAGCTCGTCTACGATCCAGAGATAGATCAGAAAAGCGGCCGTCATGCCCAGCACAAACCCCAGCATATTGATCGAAGAGAACAGAAAGCTCCTTTTGATCAGCCGGAGAGCTACTTTCACATAGTGTTTCAACATAATATTCTTATTTTATCGTTAGCATGAATATATCCTACTGATACGGATAAGTATTCAATTTCTATGCCATTTTCATAACCAAATAAAAATCAACCACATAAGCAGATCACATTCATAACCAAGTGTACGATTCCGTACAGTTTGCCTGTCTAGCCGCACGCTTCTGCCTACCAACTAGCTCCCAACAAAGGAGAAACTAATCTTTTTCTGCTTATATACTAATGTCCGAATGCCTTATTTTTTTGCTTTTGAGCAAGCCCAAAATTAATTTTGAGCATGCATGAATTTAATTTTTAGCTAGCTCAAAATTGATTTTTAGCATGGGCAAAAGCAAAAAAATAAGGCATCCGCGAACTAATAGGTAAGCAGAAAAAGATTAAAAGTTCACTTGTTACGGGATAGTCTGTCGGCAATACGGAAATTTTAGCTAAGTTTGTGTTGTAGTTTAATGCATAATTTTACGTATGAATCCCAAAGAGATGTTATCGGAAAATCTTCATAATGTAGTCTGCACCATTAAAAACGCTATTCTTCAAAGCCAGTTGCGGGCTGTCAAAGCTGTTAATGCAGAACAGTTATCACTTTACTATGGTATAGGTCAATATGTATCGGCTAATTCTCGCAAGGGATTTTGGGGAACCGGAGCAATAGAAACTATCAGCGAACAACTACAAAAAGAATTGCCGGGACTTCGTGGTTTTTCAGCAACAAGCATAAAGAAAATGCGAAACTTTTACGAAGAATGGCATGATGTGCTTAGTAAATCGACCGCCGCGGCGGTCAATTTGGAAACAACAAATAAATCACCAACAGCAGATAGCGAAATAGACACAAAAGCCTTGTTCGTAGACAATCCGACCGCCACGGCGGTCAATTTTAATCTGAACGATTTCCTGTCGCTTGGATTTTCCCATCATATTGAGATTATCAATAAAACCACAAGTCCTGCGGAACGAATTTACTACATACATCAAGCGGTTCAGAATAGTTGGAGTAAATATACACTAAGAACTCAGTTAGAAGCGGACGTATATCACCGCCAAGGCACGTTGCCCAATAATTTCACGAAAACAATAAGCGATGCCCGTTCCGCCTTAAAAGCTATAGATATGTTCAAAGATGAATATCTGTTAGACTATATCAATGTGGAAGAATTAGGGGAACGAGATAAAGAAGATATTGATGAGCGGGTTATTGAACAAGCCATCATCCATAATATCAAGAAGTTCATCATGACTTTTGGGCGTGATTTCACCTTTGTGGGTAATCAATATCACCTCGAAGCCTTCGGTATAGACCATTTCTCCGATTTATTGTTTTTCAATAGAGAATTGAATGCTCTCGTCTGTGTGGAATTGAAACGGGGTGAGTTCAAACCCTCTTATTTAGGACAACTGACCACTTATCTACGCTTACTTGACGACCAGGTACGAAAACCGCATGAGAACCCCTCTATTGGTATTATTCTTTGCAAAAGTGCAAACAAAGAATATGTAGAATATGTCATTCAAGATTATGAGAAGCCTATGGGAGTGGCAACTTATAGAACATTAAATGATATGCCTGAGAAGTTGAGGAAGGCTTTGCCCGATATGGAAGAGCTCAAAAAAATGATATAAACGATAACGCATGGCTGTACGACAAGGAAAAATACTGGTAATAGACGATAACAAAGATATTCTCTTCACACTGAAGATGCTACTCCGCCCGCAGGTGGAAAGCATTACGACCTGTGCCGACCCGAAAGAGATCAATCGCCTGGTGTCGCGAACGAAATATGACGTGATCCTGCTCGATATGAATTTCACGGCGGATGCCGTCAGCGGGAAAGAAGGCTTCTACTGGCTCGAACGCATCCGGGAGATATCGCCCGAAACGGTCGTCATACTGATCACGGCTTACTCGGATACGGAAAAGGCTGTCAGGGCTATCAAAGCGGGGGCGACCGACTTTATTCCCAAACCCTGGCAGAATGAGAAGATGGTGGCAACTATCTCGTCGGCGCTCGAACTCAGCCGGCGACGAACGGAAGTGCAGACCCTGAAAGAACAAAAGTCGGTGCTCACCACCACGGAACCGGAAATAGAGGTGATCGGCGACTCACCAGCCATGCAAACGGTATTCAAAACGCTGGAGAAGCTAAAGAATGCGGATGCCAACATCCTCTTGCTGGGCGAGAACGGAACGGGGAAAGACCTGATTGCCTATACGCTTCATAAGCAATCGCCGCGCAACCAGGAGCCTTTCGTCCCGATCGACCTGGGAAGCATCCCGCACAACCTCTTTGAAAGCGAACTGTTCGGTTACGAGAAAGGGGCCTTTACCGACGCAGGAAAAAGCAAGTCCGGACGTTTTGAAATAGCTTCCGGCGGTACGCTTTTCCTCAACGAGATCGGCAACCTGCCATTGATGCTTCAATCGAAGCTGCTCACCGTGATCGAGCAACAGAAGATAAACCGTCTCGGCTCCACCCGGGAAACTCCGATAGATGTCCGGCTGATTTGTGCGACGAACACCGATCTGCACGCCGCCGTAGAGGACGGTAGCTTCCGGCAAGACCTGCTTTACCGTATCAATACGATCGAGATCGCCATCCCGCCGTTACGCGACCGGGGAAACGATGTGTCCCTGCTGGCCGATCATTTCCTGAAACGTTACAGCCATAAATATAAAAAAGATATAGAAGGCTTCTCGCGGGAAGCTCGCCAACTGCTGAAACAGTATCACTGGCCGGGCAACGTACGCGAACTACAACATGTCATTGAACGGGCTGTCATATTGTCCGACCAGAAACGGTTGCAATACGACGACTTCATGCTTCGTATTCCGGTTTCCGTCTCCCGCGAGAAAGAAGAGAGGTTCAATCTCGAAGAGCTCGAAAAGAATACGATACAGGAAGTACTGCGCCATTGTTCAGGCAACCTGACACAGGCAGCCGACTTATTAGGTATCACGCGTACATCTTTATATAGACGACTGGAGAAATACGGACTATGAGACAATCCTCGAAAAAGGCGGCGGCCCTGATCCTACTGTTGCTGATCACCTGTCTGGTGTTCGCCTTTCTGGTGGCCGGAAAGTTTTATATATCCGCGCTGGTTGTCGGAGTGGTTTTACTGGTCGAAGTGTATTCTCTTTTCCATCTGACGGGAAAGAGCGAACGGTTGTTCCGGCAGTTCGTCTGGTCAATCCGTTATTCCGACTTCCTGTCTTCCGGCATCACTTCTTCCAATACACCGGACGCCTTACCGCAGGAACTGACGGATGCACTGGCGGATGCCTTGCAACACTATAAAAAGGATCTTCAACAGAAAGAAAGCCAACTGCAATATTTCCAGGCGTTGGCCAACCACATCGACCTTTCGGTATTGGTCTACTCCTCCGAAACAGGTCGGATAGAATGGATGAACCAGGCCGCCAAGATACAAACGGGGCTAAACTTTGCCGAGACGGTAGACGACCTGGCTGTCTATCATCCGGAACTTCCTACCCGCCTGCGTATCCTGCATCCCGGTGAACTCTCCATCCTGCAAGTGCGCCGGAAAGAGGAATATTCGCAATTGATCCTGTCTGCCATGTCGTTTGTCGTACTGGGCAAGACGTTGACTGTCGTAAGCATGAAGAATATCCGTTCGGTATTGGAGAATAAGGAGACGGAAGCCTGGCAGAAGCTGATCCGCGTCCTTACGCACGAGATCATGAATTCAATGACGCCCATCGTCTCCCTGGCCGAACTGTTAAAGAGTAAACAGACTTCCGGAGATAACAACGAAGAAGACCGGGAGGAGATAAACCAGGCTGTCGATACGATCTTCCGGCGCAGCAGCGGGTTGGTTCGCTTCGTGGAGAATTACAGGAAAGTGACGGGTATTCCTACGCCTGCCGTTGAAATAATCTCCGTAGACAGTTTACTGAACAGTGCCGGCATGTTATTCAAGGAGCAGTCGGATATAGTAAATATCCTTCCGATAACCAGCCACTTACAGATCATTGCCGACAAAGCGATGATCGAGCAAATACTGATTAACCTGATCCGGAATGCCCTCAATGCCACCCAGGATTGCAGGAAACCGCGGATAGAACTGTCGGCCGGAATCAATACGGAAGGAAAGACGTACATACAGGTCAGCGACAACGGGATAGGCATTCCAGCGGAGGTGCAGGAACGTATCTTCATCCCGTTCTTCACCACCAAACCGGCCGGCTCCGGCATCGGACTCAGCATCTCCCGACAGATCATGCACATGCACAAAGGCAGCCTGACCGTTATCTCCGAAGCCGGACAGGGAAGCCGGTTTTTACTTACTTTTCCCTGACCGCAACAAAAGCCTTCCGCCCTTTTTGGAATAAGTAGCTACAACATAGCAAAGTTTGTTATACATTTGTAAGCAGAATAAATATTAGATATCCGACAATTATGATAAAGATATTTCCAACAGACAAAGTAAAGGAACTCGATCAGTACACCATTCAAAACGAACCGATCAGTTCTATCGATCTCGTTGAACGTGCCTCAACCGTATTTGTACATGAATTTTGCCGCCGTTACTCCAAGCAAACGCGTATCATCGTCTTTGCCGGACAAGGCAACAACGGGGCGGATGCACTTGCCATCGCACGCTTGCTGAAAGATGAATGCTACAAAGTAGAAACTTACCTGTTCAACCCGACCGAACATCTTTCTTTCGATTGCGAAATGAACAAGCAACGGATACTCGGATTAGAAAAAGTAGAATTCACGGAAGTGATAGCCGATTTCGTTCCGCCGGTACTGACGGATCGCGACGTTGTAATAGACGGCTTGTTCGGTTCCGGACTGAATCGTCCGATCACCGGAGGATTTGCAGCAATGGTGAAATACATCAACCAATCGGACGCTACCGTTGTGTCGATCGACATTCCTTCCGGATTATTCGGTGAAAACAACCAGACGAATGATCCCGACTCGATTATAAAGGCCAGCCTAACGCTTACATTTGGTTTCCCGAAGCTGGCGTTCTTCTTCCCGGAGAATGCGCAGTATGTCGGAGAGTGGAAAGTGCTAGACATCGGTATCCATCCGGATATCGTAGATAATACGCCGACTTCTTATATGATGGTGGAAGAAGAGGATATTGCCGAAGTGCTTCAACCCCGCGAAAAGTTCTCTCATAAAGGGACATACGGCCACGCTTTACTGATTGCCGGAAGCAAAGGCAAAATGGGTGCTGCCCTACTCGCCGCCCGTTCCTGTCTGCGAAGCGGAACCGGCTTGCTGACCGTGCATATCCCGCAACGGGGGGAAGTAATTATGCAGGCTGCTTTCCCGGAAGCAATGGTCAGCTTCGATCCGCATCTCGACTACTTCACAACTGTACCGGAAATGGCTCCTTATTCAGCCATCGGTGTCGGCCCCGGCCTGGGACAACATCTGGAATCGGCTGCGGCACTGGAACGTTTGCTCCAAACAACCGAGAAACCGGTCGTACTCGATGCAGATGCTCTCAACCTGCTTGCATCCAACAAAGACCTGTTGAACCGCATTCCGCCAAGAAGTATCCTGACACCGCATCCCAAAGAGTTCGACCGTATCGCCGGAGAAAGCAACACCATGTACGAACGCCTGAAGAAAGCGCAGGCATTTGCCACCGAGCATAAGCTTTGTGTTATCCTTAAAGGGACTTATACCGCTATCTGTACGGCTACCGGAAACGTATACTTTAACAGTTGCGGCAACCCGGGTATGGCAACAGCCGGCAGCGGAGATGTGCTGACCGGCATAATCCTCGGTTTACTGGCTCAGGGTGCCGAGCCCGAAACAGCATCCGTTGCCGGTGTATTTCTGCACGGTACAGCCGGAGACCTGGCCGCAGTCTACCGTTCGGAAGAAAGTATGATTGCCGGAGATATCACGGATATGCTGGGAAAAGCATTCAAACAGATTAAATAAATTAATCTACAGATAATCAGATTATTTATGTCACCTGCTTGCTTTCATTGAACAGAAACAAGCAGGTGATTTTATCTCATGGAGCAAACCATACCCACTATAAAAATCAACACATTTGCTTCTCCTATCACATTTTTAGCAAATTATAATAAATCCCACTAACCTTCTTTTTCAAAAAAAGCTGTATATTCGACATCTATTAGAGAAGGAGATATGAGAAATAAACCTGGAAATATTATTTTACAAATATCATTTGTAATCAGCTTATTATGCTTAGTTTCATGTTCTAACAGAACATCTGTTTCAACTGAGCTCGATAAGGCCAGGTCGTTAATGGAAACAGCTTCCGACAGTTCATTAGCCATACTCGATAATATAGCCTCTCCCGAAAAACTATCTGAAAAAGAATACGCCGCCTATTGCCTGCTGCTTACTCAGGCACTGGATAAGAATTACTATATACATGATTCAGACTCATTAATAATGATAGCCACGAGTTATTATGAAGAACATAATGATTTATTATCTTTGGCACTATCCTACTACTATACTGGACGTGTATATTCAGATATGCATGATGCTTTACAAGCTCAACAGTATTACTTAAAAGCACTCGCTCTAGGAGAAAGTCTCAATTTACCAGAGCTACTTATTAAGATCAATAATAATCTCGGAACACTTTATAGCTATCAGGATATTTACGAGATGGCTCTTCCCCTTTACAAAAAGACATTGTCTTTTCTTGAGAAAACAAATGATTCAACAAGTATATCTTTTGCTCTACGCAATATAGCACGCGTATTTACAGAAACCCAACAACAGGACAGTGCCATTTATTATTATCAACAAGCGATAAAAATGGCAACACCCCAAAGTATATCTTCTCTTCAAAATGATCTGGGTATAATATATCTACAAACAGAAAAATACAAAGAAGCTTATGATTGTATTCAGAAATCCATCCAATCATACAGTAAAATCCAATTACCATATCATTTGTATCTCAATTTGGGTGAATACTACTACAAAACAGCACAATATGACTCTGCACAATACTATTTAAACTCTAGTTTACAAAGCCCTGCAACATATACACAAGCCGGAAGTTTATACTTTCTAGCTCAAATAGAAAAGCAAAAGCTTAACTTTAAAAACTATTTGAAGTATTGGGATAAATACGAACAATTAAGAGACTCTATTGATAACGATTCACATTTTGAAAATATTCGAATCGTACAAAGTATGTTTAACTATCAACGTATAGCTGATGAAAAAAGTAAGTATGAACAGGAAGCATCACAAAGGATGATCATAATATATCAGATATTAATCATCATCACTGTTCTATCAATCATATCCATCTTCTTTTTCAAAAAAGAACAACAGAAAAAGAAAAGATTATTGGACTTGAAGGAAAAGCTATATAAACAAAGTTTAGAGTATCTTGAAGAGAACAAAAAGAAGATAGCATTGTTGGAACAAGAACTATCGTCTGGTCAGGAGACAATCGGTGATGTAAAAAGACAACTGTTTGAAACCAAGAAATTGATGCTTGAAATGGAGAACAGACAAATTTCATTAAAGCATGACACGATGCATCTGGTAGAACAGGATCTTAAGAAATCGACTTTATACACAAAGCTTCACCAAACTGAGGAAAAAATGAGTGACAGCGAATGGTCTGAACTTTTCCTATTAGTAGATGCCACCTATCCTAATTTTAAGAAAGGGCTCTTAGAGCTTTGTTCACGAATATCCCTCGAAGAGCTACGCATTTGTTACCTCGTCAAAATCGATATTCCTGTAAAAAGAATAGCCATACTTATGAACATTACTAGTTCAGGAGTGTCTCAATGTCGCAGAAGATTATACAAAAAACTAACCAAAGAAGCTGAAAACGCAGAGAAATTCGATTCATTTATAGCTGGTTTATAACAGTTTAAACATTGTCACCATTTTGTCAACAAAAAAATAGCGGGTATTAAGATACGAATTATAATTTTGCGAAAGCATTATCAATTTTATCAACAGACAATTAAATTAATAGGATTATGAAACGGTTAATTGCAGCTTTATTTTTAGTGATTTGTGGAATGTTCTGTGTTCAATCTATATACGCAGATCGAATTCCGACAAAAGGAAAATGGGGACCAGAAGATATTCGTTCAATTTTTCCTGCACCTCCGACAGCTTCTATTGAAGGAACAAATCTGACAGTAGAATTTGTTCATCCACTAAGTAATCTAACAGTTAAAGTAACAGACAATACAGGCGTGGTAGTCTATGAAGAAAATATATCTGTATCGACCCCGCAAAGTTATACAATACCATTGAGTGTTCAGAGTGGTGAATATACATTGAGCTTAATTCATAGTTATGGATTCTTAACGGGCTCATTTGTTATTGAATAATTTTGCATCGTACTGAAATTTATGTTTTTAGAATAGCTCGTGAGGATAATTAACCAACCTTCATATCTCGATCTCCTTTTCCTTTCATGAGTTATTCTTATTAATCAAAACTTTAACTATGCTTTATTAAAACCTCTCTTCACCAATCAAGATATTACATATTAAACGAACGCGTCTTCTGCATTACAAAAGACTAAAAGAAAGCTTTACGGTTGGTTTCTAACAAAATATTTCCTAGTTTTGTACAATCATAATTGAGATAAATAATTTGTTTGGATATGAAAAATCTGATCACAATAGCATGTATTTTATTTAGCTTACCGCTAATGGCCCAAACTAAAGTGGTAAAGAAAAATGCCGTCAAAGCAAATAACTTCGGTATTACCTACTCATTACCTAAAACGCAACTAATCGTAGACGCCGAAGTTACAAAGGTTACCTGCAAGGCCGGCCCTTACTACAAATATGCAGAAAAGTACCTGGGAGTTAAAGATGCTGTCACAGAAGATAAAGTATATTATGAACTAGGAAAAGTATCCCTGGTCAATAAAGGAATACCCGATCCGGACAATACGTATATCGTTGAATTTAAGAGTGGAACAGTCGCTCCTTACGCTTATCTGACAGAGGACGGATTACTATGTTCCATCAATGCAGAATATACTCCGGAAGAGTCTGAACTTGAAACGATCAAAAAAAGCGGACAGGCTCCGGTAAAAGTAACCGACGCATCCGTTTTCTCTGAAGAATTACTAATGGCCGGATCGACTGCCAGACAGGCTGAAGTTGCCGCCAAACAAATCTACCGTATACGTGAAAGCCGCTTGAATATCCTGACCGGAGAAGCAGATAATCTTCCTCCCGATGGTGAAGCGATGAAGCTGGTTATCCAACAGTTGGAAGAGCAGGAAAAAGCGTTGACCAACCTGTTCACCGGTATTCTTTCCAAAGAGACCACCCATTACGAGGTGAATATCACGCCTTACGATAATTTGGATAAAGAAGTTTTATTCCGTTTTTCTAACCTGATGGGTATTGTCGACGCCGACGATTTAGGCGGAGTGCCGGTCTATATGAACCTGAAAGCAACCGATAGAGCTCCGATCTTAGACCCAAAAGAAGCCGAGAAGAAAGAAAAATCCATGAAAGGTATTATCTATAACGTACCGGGAAAAGCCAGCATCGAGATCAGCATGAACAAGAAAACACTATATAAAGGAGAAGCCCAGATCACTCAGTTCGGGTCACGTGAAGGTCTCGCACCTGTTATGTTCGAAGATAAAAAAGCTCCGGTAAAAGTTTATTTCTATCCGGAAACAGGCGCCATAAAACAAATAATCCAATAATAATCTAATTTTAAATTCTATGTTTGAAGGACAACCTAAAGGTTTATACGCGTTAGCCTTAGCGAATACAGGCGAGCGTTTTGGGTATTACACAATGCTCGCAATTTTTACTTTATTCTTACAAGCGAAGTTTGGTTTCACAGCCGCAGAAACATCAACTATCTTCGGATCGTTCCTGGCTGCTGTTTATTTCATGCCACTCATCGGAGGTATCCTGGCCGATAAGTTCGGTTACGGTAAAATGGTGACTACAGGTATTGTTGTCATGTTTATCGGATATGTGTTATTATCTATTCCCACACCTTCCTCTACCGGAAAAATATTAATGTTCGGTGCCTTAGCCCTGATCGCCTGTGGTACAGGTCTGTTCAAAGGTAACCTCCAGGTAATGGTTGGAAACCTGTATGATGCACCTGAGTATAAAGCCAAACGTGATACTGCATTCAGTATTTTCTATATGGCTATCAACATCGGTGCCATGTATGCACCGACGGCTGCTACGATCATCACGAACAAAATGCTGGGTAAAGCCGGATTTACATATGTTCCACAGATACCGTCACTGGCTCATCAATTCCTGAACGGAACTATCACAGAAGAAGGAGCCGCTACGCTGAGCGGATTACAGGCTGCTCAAAACTTCGTGGGAGATACTGCTGCATTCTGTACTACTTATATAGACAAACTATCGGAAGCTTACAACTACGGATTTGCTATTGCTTGTATTTCTCTGGTTGTATCCATGTTGATTTATGTGGTATTTCGTCCGACATTCAAACATGCCGATTATAATTCCAAACAAGCTAAACCGGCTAACGTACAGGAAGAAGAATTGACACCGGAACAGACGAAAGCACGTATCCAGGCCTTGTTGCTGGTATTTGCCGTAGTTATCTTCTTCTGGATGGCATTCCACCAGAACGGTTTGACACTGACATTCTTTGCCCGCGACTATACAGCACAGGCAGTTACAGGCCTGGATCGTCTCGGATTCAATATTGTAAACCTGACTTTCCTGTTGGTTATTGTTTATGCAGCTTTCTCCTTGTTCCAGTCAAAAACAGGCAAAGCGAAAGGTATCTCGGCAGGCGTTTTGCTGATCATGCTCGGATTACTGGGATGGAGCTACAGCTCGATGGATTCTACAGTAAGTATTCTTCCGCAGATCTTCCAGCAGTTCAACCCGTTCTTCGTAATCGTATTGACTCCGGTATCGCTGGCGGTATTCGGATATTTGGCTAAGAAAAAGAAAGAACCTTCCGCACCACGTAAGATCGGTATCGGTATGGTGATCGCAGCCTGCGGTTTCCTTATCATGGCACTGGGTTCTTTAGGACTGCCTACTCCGGCAGCAGTTGAAGCGAATGGTATTTCTCCAGATGTACTGGTATCTCCCAACTGGTTGATATCGACTTATCTGGTATTGACTTTCGCAGAGTTGTTGCTTTCACCGATGGGTATTTCATTCGTATCCAAAGTGGCACCTCCAAAATATAAAGGTATGATGATGGGAGGATGGTTCGTAGCGACTGCTATCGGTAACTATCTGGTGGCTATCATCGGTTATCTGTGGGGTGGAATGCAGTTGTGGATGGTATGGAGCGTATTGATCGTATGCTGTTTGCTGTCAGCACTGTTTATCTTCTCTATTATGAAGCGTCTGGAAAAGGTTGCTAAATAAAAGAACGTACAGAGATGAAGTTGCAGCGAAGACATTTCATTCAGAATTCTTTCCGGTTCAGAAGATGGAGCCGGAAAGGATATGCTGCATTCTTCAGTCTTAGCCGGGCCGTTACGATCGGACAGCTTTCTTCGAATGTCTCAGAAAGGTTCCAGATCAAGAACGGTACGGTTCACTCGTCGGTACTGTTTACGGATCAAAGTAATCCGGAAGATAAGGAAAGGAATGCAGAGTTCCTGCAAGGGGAATCGTTTGCAGAAACCTTATCGCGTTTATCACTGGTATTACTTTGGTTATTCACTATACAGACTACTAAACAGACTGTAGCAGCAGCTTCGTCTGCCTATACATATATTTTATATCCTAAAGCGGGAAGTATCAGTTTACACTGAGACTTTCCGCTTTTTTATTTCCTAATGATAAAACAAGATGATTGAAACACTTAAACAGTTAATTATTGAAGGGGGAAAGATCAACGAAGAGCAAGCTATTGCCTTATCACAATGTAATGACAAGGAAGCTTTGTATGAGGCTGCCCATCAGATCACACGCCATTTTATGGGAGACAAATTCGATACCTGCTCTATTATAAATGCTAAGAGCGGGAATTGCAGTGAGAACTGTAAGTGGTGTGCACAGTCCGGTCACTATAACACCAAAGTTACTTTATATCCTTTGCTTCCGGCGGAAGAATGTGTACGTCATGCGGTACACAACAGCAAACAAGGGATCGGACGTTTCGCATTGGTCACAAGCGGAAAACGTTTATCGGACAAAGAGATACAGCTGTTGAGCGGGATAGTGGGTAATATTAAAGAGGCCTGTGATATTAAGTGTTGTGCTTCCCTGGGATTGCTGGATAAGGAACAACTGAAGGTATTGAGGGATAGCGGAGTGGAAAATTATCATTGCAATATAGAAACTGCACCTTCTTATTTCCGCACATTGTGTACGACACATACGATTGAGGAGAAGATGGAGACGATCAACCAGGCCAGGGAATTAGGTTTCCGTATCTGCTCGGGCGGCATCATCGGTATGGGAGAGACGATGGAGCAACGGATCGAGATGGCGCTGTTCCTTCAGCGGGAACAAGTCTACTCCATTCCTCTTAATATGCTGCAACCTATTCCAGGGACTCCGTTGGGAGATACTCCTTTATTATCAGAGGAGGAGTTCCTGACTACCATTGCGCTATTCAGGTTCATTAATCCCCAGGCTTATTTACGCTTTTCGGGAGGAAGGGCGCTAATGAGCAGGAAAGCACAACAGAAAGCGTTGTATATCGGGATCAATGCGGCTATCATTGGAGATTTGCTTACGACGATCGGAAGCCGGGTGGAAGAAGATAAGGTGCTCTTCACGGAAGCCGGGTATTCGTTAACCAGAGATACCGATTGGGTCGGATGAAACAGAAACAATAACAACGATAATACAGATAAAATGACAACAGAGGAACTGATACAATATGACAGGGAACATATCTGGCATCCTTACACATCGACGATCGATCCGCTGCCGGTTTATCCGGTGGCAGGTGCGGAAGGAGTAGAACTGATTTTACAGGACGGCAGACGTTTGGTTGACGGGATGTCTTCGTGGTGGGCGGCCGTACACGGGTATAATCATCCGGTACTGAATGAGGCGGCCGGGAAGCAGTTGGAAAAGATGAGCCACGTCATGTTCGGCGGTATCACACATCAGCCGGCGGTGGAGTTGGCGGAGAAACTGCTGGGTATTCTGCCGACGGAACTGGAAAAGATATTCTTTGCCGACAGTGGCTCCGTGGCCGTAGAGGTGGCGATGAAAATGGCGATCCAATACTGGCAGTCGCAGGGGAAAAGCGGTAAGTATCGGTTTGCGACTATCCGTAGTGGGTATCATGGGGATACGTGGCATGCGATGTCGGTCTGCGATCCGGTGACGGGGATGCATGGGATATTTGCAGGCAGCCTTCAGGTGCAGTATTTCATTCCTCAGCCGTCGGTGAAGTTCGGGGAGGAATGGGATGAGGAAGCGATGACACCGTTGAAGGATTTGCTGGAGGAGCATGCAGACGATATCGCCGCCCTGATCCTGGAGCCGGTTGTACAGGGGGCGGGAGGCATGTATTTCTACTCACCTACCTTTCTGGTCAGGGCCAAGGAGTTATGCGAAGCGTACGGGGTGCTGCTGATCTTTGATGAAATTGCGACAGGCTTCGGACGTACGGGCAAGCTCTTTGCCTGGGAACATGCGGGCGTGGTGCCGGACATCATGTGCATCGGCAAGGCATTGACAGGCGGGTATCTGACGTTGTCGGCCACATTGACGACAAAGCAGGTGGCCGATACGATCTGCTCCGGTGAAGCGGGATGCTTCATGCACGGGCCGACCTTTATGGGGAATCCACTGGCCTGTGCGATTGCTTCGGCTTCCGTCACACTGTTGCTGGAAAGCGATTGGAAAGGGAAGGTGGATGCTATCGAGGCACAACTCCGGCGGGAACTGGCACCTGCGCAATCGTTCGGAAATGTACAGGAGGTGCGCGTACTCGGAGCGATCGGGGTTATCGAAATGAAAGAACCTGTCAATATGGCAGTACTGCAACGGCGTTTCGTGGAAGCAGGTATTTGGGTAAGGCCATTCGGCAAGCTCGTTTATCTGATGCCGCCGTTTATCATCCGGCCGGAGCAATTGAGCAGGCTGACGGAAGGGGTATTGCAGTGCATCAAAGAACGGTAGATTCATAACAGACAAACAATGAAAGATTATACAACGAAACTGAATGAATTGAAGGCAGCAGGCAATCTGCGCCGCCTGCCGGAAATCGTACATAAGGGGTGCATGGTAGAAAAGGACGGGCAATGGATGCTTAATCTGTCTTCGAATGATTATCTGGGACTGGCTTCACGAGCCGACCTGCGGAATGCGTTTCTGGAAGAGCTGAAAGACAGGCAGCTCCCCCTCTCCTCTTCCTCTTCCCGCCTGCTGACCGGTAACTTTACGGCCTACACCGCACTGGAACAGCTTATGTCCGAACGCTTCGGCCGCGAATCAGCCCTGCTTTTCAACAGCGGTTACCATGCCAATACGGGAATACTCCCTGCACTGGCCGACAAGCAGACACTGATCCTTGCCGACAAACTGGTTCATGCCAGCATCATCGACGGCATACTGCTTAGCGGGGCACCCTTCCAACGGTATCGCCACAACGATTACGAGCAACTGGAGACGCTGCTGATGAAGAATGCCGCCCGGTTCGAACAAGTCTTTATCGTCACCGAAAGCATCTTCAGCATGGATGGCGACGTGGCAGACCTCCGCCGGCTGGTGGAACTGAAAAAGAGTTACCCCAATGTCTGCCTCTACGTAGACGAAGCACATGCCATCGGCGTACGCGGCCGTAACGGGCTGGGGATCGCGGAAGAACAGGATTGCATCTCCGAAATAGACCTTCTGGTCGGCACTTTCGGTAAGGCACTGGCCTCTATGGGAGCTTACGTTGTCTGCAGCCGTGTCATCCGCGAGTACCTGATCAACTGTATGCGTCCGCTGATATTCAGTACCGCACTCCCCCCGGCACAAATTGCCTGGACGCAGTTCCTTTTCGAACGGCTTCCCGACTTCGCAGAGGAACGTAAGCGGCTGACCCTCGTGAGCAGCCTGCTGGCCGATGCCCTGCGGGGAAAAGGAGGAGAGATCAGCGGCAGCCATATCATCCCCTATATTATCGGGGAGAATGAAGCTTGCATCCTTCGTGCGGAAGAACTACAAAGGAAAGGCTTCTACTGCCTTCCCGTCCGTCCACCGACGGTACCGAAAGGAACAGCACGGATCCGCTTCTCGTTGATAGCGGATGTGACAGAGGATCAGATCACCCGATTAAGTAGTTTATTGTGACCGGAGTAATACAGATCGCCGGGAACCCTGACAAGGGTTCCATGTGAATAACCGTGGGATACAATCCCACGGTATATAAACGATGCGTAAGCAATGAGCCCTGCAAGGGGTCAACAGGGTATCGAAGTTAGTAGGTTCACCCCTTGCAGGGCTGAAAGATAAGAGATAGATCCTGATCCGTGGGTTTACAACCCACGGTTATTCACATGAAACCCTTTCAGGGTTTTAAGATAAAAGAATACAGATCGACTGCTGCAGGAAATAAGATCGGCTGCTGCAGGAAAATAATATACATTATAACATGAAAATAATAAAACAACAAACCGTCCATTCCTCTTCGCTTCTCCTCTTCTTTGCAGGCTGGTCGGCCGCACCGGAGCTTTTCACCCGGCTGAAAGCGGACGAAGGGACGGACGTCATGATTTGCTACGACTACCGGGAGATTGGTTTCGGGGAAGACCTCACCCGCTATAAAGAGATCCACCTCATCGCCTGGTCGATGGGCGTCCGGATGGCCGAGCTCGCCATTGGCGGGAAATACAGGCTGCGGACGGCAACCGCCGTCAACGGTACCCCCCGCCCGATCGACGACCGTTACGGCATCCCCGCAGACATCTTCCGCGGCACACTCGACAACCTGACGGCCGAAGGACTCAGCCGCTTCAACCGCCGCATGTGTGGTAGCCGCGACACCCTCGCCCGTTACGAAGCCGTCCGCCCCCGCCCCCTCGAAGAAGTGCACGATGAACTGCAACACATCTACGACCTCTGCCGCGTCCAGCCGCAACCCGACACCGCCCCCCACGTCACCCCTATCCGTTGGACACGCGCCCTCATCAGCTCGGACGACCGCATCTTCCCCGCTGCCAACCAACACGAATACTGGGACACCCGCTGCCCCGAAGTACTGGAAATCAAAGCACCACATTACCCCTTCTACTTATGGAACCGATGGAACGAATTATAACCCGCTTCACCCGTGCCCTCGACACATACGACCGGCACGCCGACGCGCAACAACAGATCTGCCGACGACTAACCGGACTTCTTGCCCGTCACACCGGCATGCATTTCCGGCGCGTCCTCGAAATCGGTTGCGGCACAGGTTGCCTCACCCGTCTGCTGAAAGAATGCAGCGTGATCGATGAATGGTACCTCAACGACCTCTGCGAAGCCTGCCGTTCGAAGGTCGCCACCCTCTTCCCCGGCCAGACACCATTCTTTATTGCCGGTGATGCAGAAGGCATTGAGTTTCCCGGCCGCTTCGACCTGATCGCCTCCGCTTCCGCCTTCCAATGGATTGGCGAGCCCGCGACATTCCTGCATAAGCTGGCCGGAATGCTATCGCCGGGCGGCAACCTGCTGTTCAATACCTTCGCCCCCGGCAACCTGGAAGAGATACGCCAACTGACCGGTTGCGGCCTCCCCTATCCCTCCGCCGGGCAATTAAATGAATGGCTGGCCAAAGATTTCCAGGTGTTGCATATACGTGAAGAAGAAATAATACTTACCTTAGACACACCTCTCGATGTACTCCGCCATCTGAAGCACACCGGGGTGACGGCGACAAGCAACGGCGCATGGACACGGGGGCGGCAGCAGGAGTTCTGCCGTGAATACACCCGGCTCTACAGCACCGATACAAACAAAGTCAGACTAACATACCGCCCGCTATACGTGCTCGCGGTAAAAAAACAATAAACAAACATGGAAAATAATGTAATCTTTATCACCGGCATCGACACAAGCGTAGGCAAAACCTATGCTACAGGCGTCCTTGCCCGTTCAATGAAAGCCCTCGGACGATCGGTAACCACCATGAAGATGGTGCAGACCGGATGCGAAAAAATATCCGAAGACATCGAAATGCACCGCCGGCTGATGGGTATTCCGCTCGATTCCAGTGACCTTTCGGGTACGACCTGCCCCTATCTTTTCAAGTATCCTTGCTCTCCCCACATGGCCGCAGCGATGGAAAAGAAAGAGATTTGTACGACCATGATTAACATGAAGATAGAGCAAATGCAACAACAGTATAGCCAGATCCTGCTCGAAGGAGCCGGCGGATTGATGGTACCATTGAGCTTTGATATGCTGACGATCGATTACATCAAGGAGCGTCATTACCCTGTCGTGCTCGTCACCAGCGGTAAACTGGGAAGCATCAACCACACATTGCTAAGTCTCTTTGCCTGTGCACAGTACGGCATAAAGATACTGGCCGTGATCTACAATCAATACCCCAAGATCGATGCCAAGATAGAAGAGAATACCTACCAATATCTCGAGCGCTATATCTCGCACAACTATCCCGGCACGCAACTGCTCGTCTTACCCGAAGATGACGCGGAAGGGAAAGCGGTTTTTACGAATTTATGGTTCTAGGAAAGAAAGGGATGCAGAGGTTATGCATCCCTTTCTTTTGTTTTATTTCTTTTATGATTCCTCTTTTTCAAAGATTATCCGTCCCCATCACCTCTGCCACGCGCTGGTTGGCACGCGCCTTGATTTCCGGGGTGATGCTGTCTTTGACAAGCTTAAGGACGAGGGTCATTACCGCGATATCGTCGGTAAAGCCGATCACAGGGAGAATGCCGTCGGGGATCAGGTCGATCGGCAAGATGAAGTAACCGAGTGCACCCACGATATACGCTTTATGCTGAAGGGAAACTTTATCGTCCTGCAACATATAATAAAGGGTGAATACAGGCAGCAGGACAGTCGCCCCGACCTTCTTCGCCACCCGCTCTATCTTCTTCCACAGACGGTTGTCGGAGTAATAAGTACCGTATTTCTCTATCTCGTGTACCTCTTCGAAAGGTACATCTTCAATTCTATTCGTATTCATAGCCGTTCTTTTTATATCTGTCCGGGCAGTCCGTAAACCACCCGGTTACAAAGATAGGAAAATTATGCGGAAAATAAACTCCGCCACTATCCTCCAATAGCGTATGTCTTTCTATATATGAAGATGCAACCCGAACGAGATCGGATTGACTGCCGGCCCCCGGTTGTTCTCGAACATTTCGATCGGCGAATACTTGAAGTAAGCACCCATGCAGCCGGTGCCGACCTGGAAAAGCAGATCCATTGTCACCGGGTGAATATTCATACCGCCATCCATCTTTTCGGTGCGGTTCTTGTCGCGCTCGTTACGGTATGTCACCTTCGAGGAAGACATGGTTTTGACCACCCCCACCACACCGGCTGAGACGAAGAAACGCGGACGGTGGCGCACCTTCTTGGTCTGCCATTCCAGCAGTACCGGGATGGTGATGCTGGTAATGTTCAGTTTGCTTTTCTTATACACCATATCTTCCGGGGCGGGAACGAGCACCGTAACACCGTCGACCTCTTTCAGATAGCTGTTCGTATCCAACCGGTAACGGTTCCAGCGCATTCCGGCACCGGTGACTACCGCCCAGTTATAGCGGGAGAAGGGCAGGCTGAATTCCATAAAGTTGAGGTTGAGCTCCCAGGAATTACCTTTGCGCAGTGTCAGGTCATCGCCGATGAAGCTATTGAAGCCCAGGCCGATACCAGCCCAGTGGGCGGAGAAGTCGCGATCCCAGGTAGGCACGGGGATCGAGAGCGTACGGATGTGTTTGCGTCGCTCGTAACTCTGGCCGTCGCGGTAGTGACCTTCGAACACCATCTCATCGTCAATGGAGTCGCCCTCTTCCGTTAGTTCATAGACGCGGACTTTCATACGGTCGCCGTTATCTTTCACTTCAATGCGTTTCTTATCCAGGGTAATAATGGTATCGGCAGGTATCGGTTCAACTCCGGCGGCCGACAGTCCCAGCAGGGGAAGGCAAAGGGCCATGATCAGTAACAATCTTTTCATCTTCGTATTTGTTTAGTTGTTTATAAATCTTTTTTAGTGAACAGGATAGTGATGAGGTCTTCACTGTCGAGGTCTCCCTCGATATAGACCAGGGTGATCACGCCTTTCGAGTTTACCTTGAAGAGGACGAAGCGGTTGATATCCGCGTCCTTGCCGGGTAGCTGGTAGTAGGCGGAAATAACGCCGCCATCGTCGGTTACTTCCTTAATTTTTCGGGCGCCTTTCTGGTCGGCTTCCAGGCATTGGCGGGTGAAGCGCAGGGCATCGGGATCGTTCTTGATGGTGATGCTCTTATACCGGGTCATGCCGTAGGTTTCAAGCATTTCGTTGGATAGCTCGACCATAGTTACATTCTTCTTCCGTCCGTAACGCTGGAAGACATCCTGTATCTTCAGATCCTTTTGCAGGACTTCGGCATCTGTCGCCCCGGCTTCCGAAGGGAACAGCAGAAGGGCTGCCAACAATACTAATAAAGTGTATCTTATCTGTTTCATCGCTACATGTTTTTATTCGTCATCACTAAATATGGAACCGAGTTCCTTTAACTGGTTATCTATAATCCGGCGGTCGGCTTCGTTGCTGTCTTCTTCGGGGAAGTATTCATCCGCAGGAGTGGCCACCTCTTGCAGTGCCTCAAAAGCTGACAGGCGTACCTTATGGATATCGGTGTAACACCGGCCGTTTATCACGACATAATTATCCGAACAGAAACAGGGGTCGGTGGGGTACAGTAACTGGCTGACCGCCAACAGCGCCAGCACACAAGCGGCCACCGTAGAGAGCAGATAGACGACCTTCCGCCGATGCGCTGCGAACCGCCCCGCCGGAAGTGGTTCGGCCGTCACTTCCGACCATATTTCTTCCGCCCAGTCTTTCTTTTCCGCCCGCTCCTCGTCAAAGTAAGCGAACAACGGTTGGTAGGCGGACAGGTGAGCCGGAACATTCCCCGAAGCAAAGAAACGGCGTAGCTCCTGCTCCTCGGCAGCCGAGGTTTCGCCTTCAAAATACCGGTTCAATAATTCTTCTATATTCATAACTGTTCCTGTTTGTTTAACTGTAAAAATTGTTCCCGTATACGTTTTCTGGCTCTTGAAAGGTTACTGCGGACAGCTTCTACCTGCGAGCCTGTGATTTCGGCGATCTCGGCGATCTCATAGCCTTCCACGTCTTTCATCCGAATGATGGTCTGCTGCACCGTGGGTAGCTGGGAGATCAGCCAGCGGATACGGGCGGCGGCATCCTTCTGCTCGAGTTGCTCGGCCGGGGTACGGGCTCCCGAGTCGATCGACAGCGTATCGATATCAATGCCTTCCGGACGGCGTGCCCGCAGCTTGTCGAGCGTCAGGTTCTTGGTGACTTGCATCGCCAGGGCTTCCACACTATGATAGCCGTCCAGTTTCTCACGGATATACCAGAGCTTCAGCAAGGCTTCCTGCACGATATCCTCGGCATCTGCCCGCTCCTGCATCATTCGTAAGGAAAAGTTGATCAGCTTCTCCCGGAGTGGTAGTACAGCTATTTTAAACGTTTCAAGTTCCATTCTGTTATTATGACGACAAAGGAAGGAAAACATAACACGAAAATTCCAGTTTTTTACCAGAATTATTGCATAACTTTGTAAACAAAGAAGATAAGCCTATGAAAATCCTTATCGTAGAAGATGAAGACGCCCTGCGCGAAGTAATGATCCGCTCGCTGGAGAAGGAGCGTTATGTCGTGGAAAGTGCCGCCAACTATAACGAAGCGTTACAGAAGATCAACGACTATGATTACGATTGCATCGTGCTGGATATCATGTTGCCGGGCGGCAGCGGGCTCGATGTGCTCGAGGAACTGAAGAAGATGCGGAAGAAAGATAGTGTCATCATCGTTTCCGCCAAAGACTCGATCGAGGACAAGGTTACCGGGCTCGATCTCGGTGCCGACGATTACCTGACGAAGCCTTTCCATCTGGCGGAATTGAATGCGCGCATCAAATGTATCATCCGCCGCAAACAGCAGGATGGGGAGATGCATATCTCGCTGGCCAACGTCACCGTTTATCCGGATCGCCATGCGGTCTACATCGGCGATGAGGAGCTGGCCTTGAACCGGAAGGAGTTCGACCTGCTCTATTACTTCGTCACGAACCCCGACCGACTGATCAGCAAGGGTGCACTGGCGGAGTCTGTCTGGGGAGACTATATCGACCAGGCGGACAGCTTCGACTTTATCTACAGCCAGGTCAAGAACTTGCGTAAGAAGCTGAAGTCGGCCGGGGCTGTCCCCGAGATTAAGGCTGTGTACGGTTTCGGTTATAAAATGGTGAATGAAGAATGAAGTTGATCCATTATACCTTCCGCAACCTCTTGTTTCCGTTACTGGTTATCCTGACGGCCTGGGCTTGTTGTTTCTATTTCGCCATCATGCACGAGATCGACGACGAGACGAACGATAGCCTGGAGAACTACAAAGAGATTATTATCAAAACCGTCCTGGCCGACACTACGTTGCTGCACGACCATGTGGACATCATGACCAAATATTACATCCGCGAAGTGCCGCAGTCGGAAGCCAAGCTGGATAAGGACGAGTTCTTCGACTCCACCATCTACATAGAGATCGAGATGGAAGATGAACCCGTACGCGTTCTCCGTACCTGGTTCATGACGGCCGACCGGAAGTATTACGAGCTGACGATCATGACTTCCACCCTGGAGAAGGAAGACATGGCGGAAGCGATCTTCTGGAGTATCTTTATTCTTTATATCAGTCTGCTTTGCTGCATCTTGCTGGTGTCACACTTTGTGTTCAAGTCGAGTTTCCGCCCGCTGTACACGCTGGTGAACTGGCTGAAGGAATACCGGTTAGGAAAACAGCATACGCCTCTGGTGAACGAGACGAAAGTCGAAGAGTTCAAAATCCTCAACAAAGCCATCCAGGCAACCATCCAGCGTAGTTCGGAGATGTACGACCAGCAGAAGCAGTTCGTCGAGAATGCTTCCCATGAACTGCAAACGCCGTTGGCTATCTGCATGAACAAGCTGGAACTCCTCAGCGAGAACCCTGATTGTACGGAAGAACAGCTCTTCGAAATAGCCGGTATCAACCATACACTGCGGGGCATCATCAAGATGAACAAGTCTTTGCTGCTCCTTTCGCGTATCGATAATAAGCAGTTTCCCGATACCGTCGAAATAGACTTCAATAAACTGATCGGCAAGTTCCTGCCGGACTTCGAGGAGATGTATGAATACAAGCACATACAGGTTTCTTACGAGGAAAGCGGTTCATTGCTCTTCACCATGAATGAATCCCTGGCTTCCAACCTGGTCAGCAACTTACTGAAGAATGCGTTTGTACATAACAAAGAGAACGGAACGATCGTCCTCACAGTAACCGCCCGGACACTGACCATCGCCAACAGTAGCGAAAGTCCCGGCCTGAATGAAGCGACCCTGTTCAACCGTTTCGAAAAGCAAACGCATCGGAAGGATTCGACCGGACTGGGGTTAGCTATTGTCAGATCGATCGCTACCATCTACGGTATAAAGGTTAAATACGAATATAAGAACTTACACCAATTCATTTTAACATTCAAATAACATACTTTTCCCAAATCTTTCCCAAATGTAACCTTTTCTTTGCATTATAAATTAAAAGAAGAAAGCGTATGAAAAAGTTTGGATTAATACTGGTCAGTCTGCTACTGTCGACAATGGCTATTTTTGCAGACAATGAGAAGATAACGAGAGACAAATCAGTCTTACCTTCTGTGTGCCGTGATTTCCTTTCCTCCAATTTCAGTCAGACGGATATCTCACATATTAAAATAGAAAGTAATCTGTTGGGAACGAAAGGGTATGATGTAATCCTGACAAACGGTGTGAATGTGGAGTTCGATAAGTCCGGAGAGTGGAAAGAGATCGAAGCCCGCCACGCTTCTATCCCGATGGAGGTACTACCGGATAAAATAGCAGCCTACATCAAAACATATTTTGCCGGTAACACGATTATCTCCATCGATAAAGATACACGCGAATATGAGATCAAGCTAAATAACGACCTTGAACTCAAATTCGACCGTAAAGGTAACTTCAAGAAGTTTGATTAATTAACTAACAAAAGAAATAAGTATGAAGACAAAATTATCTGTATTAGCTTTAGCAATGTGTGGTATGCTTGCGTTTACAAGTTGCGATGACGACGACAACAACTATCTCCCCGACCAAACCATAACAAAAGCATTCGATGAAAAATATCCGAATGCCGGCAAAGTGGAATGGGAAACCAAGGGCGGTTACGAAGTCGCCGAATTCCATGTAAGCGGAAATGAGACGGAAGCCTGGTTCGATAATAAAGGTAACTGGGTAATGACAAAGACAGAGATCAACTTCGGCCTGCTCCCCGAAGCGGTACGCACAAGCCTGAAAGACAGTGAATATAAGGACTGGAAGACTACGGACTTCGACAAACTGGAACGTTACAACGCCGCCACTGTCTATGTGATAGAAGTGGAACAGGGCGAACTGGAATTCGACTTATATTACACCGAAGACGGCGTCCTTCTAAAGGCTGTCCCCGATGACGACAACGATAACTTCCAACCCACTGTTGTCCCGCAGACCATAACAGACGCGATCAACGAAATGTACCCGGGTGCAACCATATTAGAGTTCGACTCTGAAAAGACCGGTTTCGAAGTGGACATTCTTCACAACAACATTTATAAAGATGTTTACTTCAACACCGGCAACGAATGGCTGTATACCGAATGGGATATAAAAGAAGTAAACCTTCCGGCCATCATCATGAATGCTTATAAGGCATCGGAATATAAAGATTACAGGATCGATGATATCGACGTAATTGAGAACCCGACAGGTATTTCCTATGTGCTCGAACTCGAAAAAGGCAACGACGAAGTTAAGATGACTATCAGCTCCGAAGGTAAGATCGAAGATGTCCGCAAAGATTAACAATGTAAAAGAGAACTTTGCATAGCATGAATTTGTTTCTTACGAGAATAAACTGCACGAATACAATGGCTGAACCTCCATTGTGTTCGTGCTTTCTTTTAAATAACAAGTAAAGAAAAAGTAGTCATGAAAGAAAAACTGTCCGTTTTAGCTATTCTCGTATGTTGCATTTCATTGTTTATCGGTTGCAACAACAATCAAAAGAAAGTAACGAATACCGTTGAAGTGCCCAAAGCTATCCAAAGTTTCCTCAACCAAAAGTATCCGAATGCCACCGTCCAGGAGTTCGACAAGGAAAAGAATGGCCCAGAGGTCGATATAAAGGATAAAGGCATTCGCAAAGAGGTTTTATTCAATGCTAATAATGAATGGGTATACACCCAATGGGATATTCGTCCCGAAGATGTCCCGGTAGTTGTTATGGATGAACTGGCAAGTTCTGCCTACAACCAGTATAAGGTGGAAGAGGTAGATGCCATAGAAAAGCCGACCGGTATGTTCTACGTATTCGAACTGAAGATGGATAACAACGAAGTCAAGCTGACTTTCGATGCAGAAGGACAACTGATAGAATAGGCAAATCCTCGCTTTGCCATACCTAGTGCACAATAATGCCATAGGCGTGGCACATTTGTGCACTAGGTAATGCACTTTTGTGCAACAGGCATGGCACAAAAACCAACCTAAATAAAACAGCCTGTCCGATAAGGCAAAGTGCCACACCGGACAGGCTGTTTTTATACGTTATAACTGTTTTACTTAAAGTGGAACTTCTCCCAGGTATAAACCTTTGGAGAGTCTTTTATAAAAGGAGTAACCTTTTTCCGGTCTTCCTTACTCAGATACAGAGGCGTCGTGTAAGTAGCCGTCAGTGTCAAGTTGTCCGGGCTCAGATTATACTGTATCAGATTCATATCCAGACGGGATGCCGCATCCTGAAAAGCATTACTGTTTTTGTCGGTATCCTCTTTGATAAACCATTCTGCATCGACAGGAGTAAACAGATCGGAAACAGCCAGAGGTTCCCAGTCTGTTGTAAAAAACTCTACCTGGCTATCTGCCACCGGGCCATTCACCGTTCTTACCATACAAATGACATTCGTATTATTCACCAAAGGCAATAGCTTCATTTCTATTGTACTCCGCTCGGTAGCCTTTAAGGATAAATAATCTGAAGTCAGACTGTCAAGGGTGGAAAAGCCGTTCATAGTATTCTTCAGACGGGCTTCCTTACCGGATTTGTACAGATCAACCAGATCCTTACGCCAGGCATTCTCCAATTGAGGAATGTTCTGGTCAGGCATTGAGATAAATACAGCAGCCATATCCTGTGCCTTCGCACCCAATGCAAACACACAAATCAATATAGAAAAAATAAGTCGTTTCATATCTATTATCTATTTCGTCCCCAAATATAAGAATATCATTCCTAACAACACAAGGAATAAGTCTATCGCCTTGCTCTTTAAGTTTTTTTCATGGAAGAAGAGGGCACCGGCAATGAAAGTGACGAGCACGTTACTTCGGCGTATCATGGATACGATCGAGATCATCGAGTCGGGGAAACTTAAGGCATAGAAGTAGATCCAGTCGGCAATGATCAGGAAGACCGAGATGAATACAATGTTCCAGTGCCAAACAAAAGGTGTACTCTTTTTACGTTGCGGATACCACAACAACAGCAGGATCGGCAACATGATAAGGCATTGATAGACATTAAACCAGACTTGCACCGTCATCACATCCATACTTGCCATCAGATGTTTGTCGTACAAGCCGCTCATAGCCCCGGTCAGGATGGATATCACCGTGAAAAAGATCCATTTGTTATGGGTAAAGTGGATCCCTTCCTTTCTTCCCGATGAAGAAAGCATATAGAAAGAAGCGATCGACAACAAGACCCCGATCCATTGATACACATTCAACCGCTCACCGAATATCACCATGGCTCCGACCAGTGTCAGGACAGGTTGCGTTGCCTTGATAGGCCCCGTGATAGTCAGCGGCAGATGCTTCAAAGCAAAATAACCGGATATCCACGACGACAAAACAATGACAGCCTTGATAAATACGGCTACATGTGTCTCGAAGGAAACGCGCGGCACATAAAACATCGTATCGTCCAGCACCGACGTGCAGAACGACAGAAATATAAAAGGGACGAAGATAAGACTGCTTATCAACGTATTCAGAAACAATACCGGAATTACGGCATTCCCGTTCAGGGAAATTTTCTTATTCACCTCATAACATCCCAACAGGAATGCAGAGGCGAATGCTAATGCTACCCACATATATTAACTATTAAACAATTCTTCGGGATAAGTTACATCCACGAGAAAAAGTGCATGACCGGGTACGGACGTACCGGCTTTGCATCTGTCTTTTGCCTCTATTACTTTACGAAAACCTTCTATCGTCAGTTTGCCCCGCCCTACTTCGAGCAAGGTACCGACAATGGCACGCACCATATTACGCAGGAAACGGTCGGCCTGTACTGTGAATACCCAGACATCCCCTTCCTGTTTCCATCCTGCCTGATAAATGCGGCAATTGTTTGTTTTCACATCCGTATGCAACTTGCTGAAACTGGTAAAGTCGACAAAGTCGAACAAGACCTTACACGCTTCATTCATTGCATCGAAATCCAGCTTCCCGGTCATTCGATACACCAGCTCATAATTGAACGGATCTTTCCTCGTAGTCACATAATACTTATAAGTGCGGGAAGTGGCATCGAAACGGGCATGTGCTTCGGGGCGTACCGGGACGATCCGGTAAATGGCAATATCTTTCGGAAGCAGACGGTTCAACTTCTCCGCCAAGAAAGGCAAGTCGGCTATCGGTTCCTCCCAATCGAAATGGGCGATCATCGTACGGGCATGCACTCCCGCATCCGTACGTCCCGCCCCGACGATGGGAACCGGCTGACGCAACAAAGTGGCCAGTGCCTCTTCTATACATTGTTGTACCGTGATACCATTGGGTTGCACCTGCCAACCGCTGAAATTCTTGCCGTTATAACCTAAATATATAAAGTACCGATTCACGTCCGGATGTATTTGCTTTTATTATTCGGCACAAAGGTAACAGAATTCTTGCCAGGAGATTGCCTGTACGCCCAAAAAAGTGTACTTTTGCGCTCTCAAATCGTTAAAACAAAACTATCTGACATGTTTGAAACATTGCTTCAGTCCTCCTATTTTTCCCTGTTCCTGATCGTTGCATTGGGATTTGTTTTAGGCAGGATACAGATTAAGGGTCTTTCACTTGACGTATCAGCCGTCATTTTCATTGCACTTTTGTTCGGTCATTTCGGAGTGATTATTCCTAAAGAATTGGGGAACTTCGGACTCGTGTTATTCATCTTTACCATCGGCATACAGGCCGGCCCCGGATTCTTCGATTCGTTCCGGTCGAAAGGGAAAACATTGATCGTCCTGACCTTACTGATCGTAGGCTCGGCCTGTCTGACGGGATTGATATTCAAATATGCCTTAGATATCGACACAGCAAGCCTGGTCGGGTTGATAGCCGGTTCACTGACCAGTACACCGGGTTTGGCCGTTGCCATCGATTCAACTCAATCATCTTCAGCCTCTATTGCCTACGGTATCGCTTATCCGTTCGGGGTAATCGGGGTTATTCTATTTATCAAACTGTTACCTAAGATACTGCGTATCGATCTGGTAGCAGAAGCCAAAGCATTAGAAGCCAAAAGAAAAGGGAAATATCCCCCTTTACATACTGCCGCGTTTCGTATCGTAAACAGTAATATTTGTGGCAAGACGCTGGCACAGTTGCAAATCCGCAGCATGACCGGAGCAGTCGTTTCCCGCATCAAACATGACGATAAGACAGTTATACCAACAGCCCAGAGCGAACTGAAAGAAGGCGACCTGATTAAAGCCGTCGGCAACGACAAATCGCTTGATCAACTGGAAATACTGGTAGGCGAACGCATCAAAGGCGACCTGCCGTTCGAAAGCACACAGGAACTTCAATCCATGCTTATTACCAATAAAAACGTAATAAACAAGACATTGGGTTACCTGAATATACAAGGTACATTCAGTTGTACGGTTACCCGCATCCGCCGAAGCGGTATCGATCTTCCTCCCGAACCGGATCTGGCTTTGAAGTTCGGTGACAAACTGATGATTGCCGGTGAAAAGGAAGACCTGAAAGAGCTGGGTCAACTGCTTGGAAATAATGAGAAGAGACTGTCCGATACGGACTTCTTCCCGATTGCAGCCGGTATCGTATTAGGTGTCTTGTTCGGCAAACTGAACTTGTCGTTCTCCGATTCATTCTCTTTCTCTCCGGGTCTGACGGGCGGTATTCTGATGGTAGCACTTGTATTGAGCGCAATCGGTAAAACAGGGCCGATCATCTGGTCTATGTCCGGATCTGCCAACCAGTTGCTTCGCCAGTTAGGATTATTGTTATTCCTGGCAGAAGTAGGAACATCGGCAGGTGTTAACCTGGTTTCCACCTTCCAGGAAAGTGGATGGACTTTGTTCGGTGTCGGAATGGCTATCACTATGGTACCGATGATTGTTGCCGTGGGATTCGGTTATTGGGTATTCAAAATCAATATACTCGACCTGATCGGAACCATTGCCGGTGGTATGACCAGTACGCCCGGACTTGCCGCCGCCGACTCTATGTCCGACAGCTCAGCACCCAGCATCGCGTATGCAACAGTGTATCCGATCGCCATGGTTTTCCTCATCCTGTTTATCCAATTAATCGCCAGTTTGGTCGTCTGACCGGCATTCTATATAAAAACAAAGGCTTGTAAGCTTGATTTTTAGCTTATGAGCCTTTGTTTTGTATTTTTTATCTTATATTTGCAGATACCATAAACAATACATCTATGACTATGCAAATGAACGAACAATTTGACCTTGCCTTCAACTTCTTACAGAACACCGGTACGCACCTCTTTCTGACAGGAAAAGCCGGAACCGGCAAAACTACGTTTCTGAAAAGATTAAAAGAAGTCTCCCCTAAACGTATGATCGTTGTTGCGCCTACAGGGGTTGCAGCCATTAATGCAGGCGGCGTTACGATCCATTCATTCTTTCAGCTGCCTTTCGGGCCTTACATTCCTTCGGTCGGTGCAGCCGGGAACCAGTCGAATAATTACTCCAACAAATTCAGCCGGGATAAAATAAATATCATCCGGAGCCTGGACTTGCTGGTGATAGACGAAGTCAGTATGGTACGTGCCGACCTGCTGGATGCGATCAGCGACGTACTCTGCCGTTACAAAGATCGTACGAAACCTTTTGGGGGTGTGCAATTGCTGCTTATCGGCGACCTGCAACAACTTGCTCCCGTGGCCAAGGATGAAGATTGGAACCTGCTGAAAGACCATTATGCTTCGACCTTCTTTTTCGATAGTAAAGCGCTTTCGGAAAGTACTTATTTCAGCATCGAGCTGACGCATGTCTACCGTCAGAGCGACAGTGTATTCATCAACCTGCTGAACAATATACGTGAAAACTGTTTCGATGATGAAACATTGCAACAGCTCAACCGGCGATATATCCCCGACTTCAATCCCGACGACAAACAAGGATATATCACGCTTACGACACATAACTATCAGGCCCAGCAGATCAACAACCGGAAACTGGCCGAGCTACCCGGCAAATCCTACCGGTTTACCGCTGAGATAAACAACGACTTCCCGGAATACTCCTACCCGACCGATGATAACCTGGAACTAAAATGCGGTGCCCAGGTGATGTTCGTTAAGAACGATTCTTCGGGAGATCATCGTTACTACAATGGAAAGATCGGAAAGATCGTCTTTATCAACCCGAACAAAATCACGGTAGTCGGGGAAGACGGAAACGAGATACAAGTGGAAAAAGAGACGTGGAGCAACATCAAATACACCATCAACCAGGAGACAAAAGAAATTACCGAAACGATTGCGGGAACTTTCAGCCAATACCCGTTGAAAACGGCCTGGGCCATAACGATTCATAAAAGCCAGGGGCTTACTTTCGAACATGCTATTATCGATGCCTCGGCAGCCTTTTCACATGGCCAGGTATATGTAGCACTCAGTCGCTGCAAAACCCTGGAGGGATTGGTTTTAAGCAGTCCGATCACCCGTAATGCCATGATCAAGGACTTGCGGATACAGGAGTTTTCTTCTTCCGTAGCCGAGAAACAGCCGGGGAAGGAGCAGTTGGAGAAAGCGCAGCAGCATTATTTCGAAGAGCTGGTGACAGAGCTTTTTAACTTCGGCTCTATCCAGCAACGCCTGCAATATGCCGCTTACATGGTTTACACCCATTTGCAAAAGCTATACCCGGAACTCAACACACAATATGCCAATACCCGGGATGCATTCCGTTCCGTAATAACAGAAGTGGGCGGACGTTTCCAACAACAACTGAGCCGCATGATCTCGGAGAACCCGAACTACCTGCAGGATGAAATGATCCAGGAACGCGTCAGGAAAGGGGTTGCTTATTTCATAGAACATATCGACAGCCTGTGTTCTTCACTCGAAGAAAATTCGGCAGTCGAGATAGACAACAAAGAAAGCCGGAAAGCGGTAAACAATGCGATCAGCAAATTTACGGAAGAACTTCATTTAAAGCAGGAAACATTGAAAGCCTGTAAAGAGGGCTTCAGCATTGCCCGTTATCTCTCAGCCAAGTCGAAAGCGTCGATCGAACCGCCTGCCGCTGCAAAGAAGCGCTCGGAACGTTCATCACAACCGGCCAAAGCAATCATTTCGAGCGATATATTGCATCCGGAACTCTATAACAGTATCAAACGATGGCGGTATGAACTGGCTACAGAAAAAGAACTGCCTCCTTATACCATCCTGCAACAAAAGGCATTGCTGGGTATTGTCAACACACTACCAACCAATTCAAGGGAGCTATTGGCAATCCCCGGGATCGGGAAAAAGGTCATAGAAAACTATGGAAGCATACTGCTGGGGCTTGTGGAGGAGTATAAAAAGCAATCGGAGTGATAAGGCAAGATAACCAAAAGTAGCACTATAGTGTCGGTTTACCCGACACTATAGTGCTAAATATACCAACACAGTAGTGCCGAATATAGTGACATAGGCATGCTACTTTTTTAGCTCAAAGCCTAACAGCATCCCATCATATTCACTTGCCAGTTTATTCACTAACTTCAAGGTAGAATTATCAGAGATGGAAGATACTTTTGTTAGAAAATCCAATAACTTATCAGCATTAAAGAGTAACGACAACTCATCGCCGGAGAGAACGACATGAGCCGTTAAAGTCATCACTTTCAGTTTTCCGCCTAAAGCGTATTTTAATTCAACCGTCTTTTCATCCTGATTAATGGAGTAAGTTCCTTTCAGGGTCTTTTTCTTCAATGCATTGGTAAATGTACTGTCGCTATTGAATACATAATTGAACATACCTTCGATTATACCGACTTTGGCACAATACGTTTTCAGTTTCTTTTCCAATTCTCCGGCAGCTACACTTCCGGCCACATTCTTCAAGGCGTTATCTCCTTCCAGCTGGACAGCCGGATTTACATACGTCCAAGTACCTTCCAAATTCTGGACAGTCAGTTTCTTTCCACCTGTCACAGAAGTAACAGCATCTTTCACAGTCGACGAGTTCAACAGGTCTTTCAACGATTGTCCGTAAGCCTGACCGGATACAGACAGCAGGCTGCACACGGCAACCATTATAATCCACACTTTTTTCATTTCTCTAGTTTTACTCTTTTTAAAAACATACAAAGATACAAATATTATCCCTACATTTGCTTCTCGCATTTATTTACATCGGGAAGCATCTTAAACTTAACAATATAAGTCTTATGAGAAATCTAACTAAACGCATTTGCATCATGCTTATTTGCTCATTAGCCTATCTAAACGGACAGGCGGCTGTCGATCCGGCCACCGTACAATCGGCCATCAGCGTGTTAACCGCCAAAGACAAAGGCAACAAAGCCGGAATTGAAAAAGGAGTCAACCAGGTAGCCCGCCTCTGGCTGGAAACAGATGGCGACGAAAAAGCCTTCCGCTCTTTTTGTGAAGAAAATTATATTGCCGACCCGGACGAAAAGTATCAGGTTTTCCTCAAAATCAGCGACTATATCGAGGGTATCAGCGGTCATTTCAATGAGATGTCGCTACGCTTACAGAAAAATCTACAGCTGGATAACGGTCCGTTGCTCCCCATCGATGAGAAGTTCGGTTCATATAGCCCTTCCAGCCATTTGAGCGATGACCTGTACAATAACAAAATAGCTTTTATCATTGCACTAAACTTCCCTCACCTTACCCTTGAAGAAAAAGAAGCACTGGGCACCGATCGCAAAGCCTGGGCCTATGCACGTCTGGGCGACATGTTCACGGAACGGATCCCCGCCGCATTGTTGCAGGCAGCTTCCAACGCAGAAAGCGATGCTGACATTTATATCTCCCAGTATAACATTAACATGGGTCATGTAATGAACAAAAAAGGTCAGCACCTGTTTCCTAAAGACATGATCCTGTTGTCGCACTGGAACCTGCGTGATGAAATCAAGGCAAACTACAACAAGGGAAAAGAAGGACTCGACAAGCAACGCACCGTTTACGAAGTGATGAAACGGATCATTTCACAGGATATTCCTGTCGAAGTAATCAACTCAGGGACGTATGAATGGAACCCATATACAAACATGGTACAGCTGGACAACAAGGAAGTAAAAACGACTCCCGAATCGACAGTCCGTTATCAGAAGATGCTGAATAACTTTAAAGCTATGCAAGGCATTGACAAATATACGGGTAATACCTATATCGACCGTAAATTCAACGACGATATGGAAGTCGCCTTACAGGATGTTGAAAAACTGTTCGATGAATTCCTGTCCGCTCCCGAATTGAAAGAAGTCGGCAAAATGATCTCCAAACGTCTGGGACGTAAACTGGAAGCTTACGATATCTGGTACGATGGCTTCAAAGCCCGCAGTAACCTCGACGAGACTAAACTGGACGCACAAACGCAGGCCCTTTACCCGGATGCGGCAGCTTTGGACAAGAAGTTACCGGATATTCTTATGAAACTGGGATTCAGCGCCGAACGGGCCAACTATCTGGCCGACAAGATCACAGTCGATGCCGCCCGTGGTTCAGGTCATGCCTGGGGAGCTGCCATGAAAGGACAACAGTCACGTCTCCGTACACGTATTCCTGAAGCAGGAATGAATTATAAGGGATACAACATAGCCATCCATGAATTCGGTCACAATGTGGAGCAAACCTTATCGCTTTATGATGTAGACTATTATATGTTGAGCGGCGTGCCCAACACGGCCTTCACCGAAGCCCTGGCTTTCGTATTCCAGAAACGTGATCTCGAAATATTAGGCATCACCGACCCGAATCCGGAAAAGAAAGCGATGGACGTGCTGGATAAGATATGGTCGATGTATGAAATCTGCGGTGTATCCATGCTGGATATTTCTGTGTGGAAATGGATGTATGCACATCCGGATGCAACAGCCGGACAGCTGAAAGAAGCTACGATCACGTTATCGAAAGAGATCTGGAACAAATATTATGCCCCTGTTTTCGGTGTGAAGGACGAGACGGTGCTGGCTGTTTATTCGCACATGATCAGTTATCCGTTGTATTTGTCGGCCTACGCATTCGGACAGATCATAGAATTCCAACTTGACCAGTATCTGGAAGGCAAGAACTTCGCAAACGAAGTAGAACGGATTTTCCGCCAGGGACGTTTAACCCCTAACCAATGGATGATACTGGCTACAGGCAGCCCTCTTACCGTAGAACCGATGCTGGAAGCAGTCAGAGAGGTTATTAAGTAAATGATATAAAATGATATTGCAGAATCGCGCCATAACTGTAAATGAGAACGACGGACTACCGTTACCCAAGCGTTACTGGGCCATATTAGCCACCGCATTAGGTGTCGGGATGTCCGTCATCGACGGAACCATCGCCAATGTAGCCCTGCCGACCATCGCCCGCGACCTGGGGACATCACCGTCTGTCACGATCTGGGTAGTCAACGCTTACCAGTTGGCTATCACCATTTCGCTCCTCTCCTTCTCTTCGTTGGGGGACATTTACGGTTACCGAAGGATTTACTTATCAGGGATCTTGCTGTTCAGCATCACTTCAGCGATCTGTGCTCTTGCCGACTCGTTCTGGATGCTGACAGCCGCCCGTATCCTACAAGGGTTCGGAGCTGCTGCCATAACAAGTGTAAACACGGCGTTGCTCCGGATCATTTATCCCAAACGTTTCCTCGGGCGCGGTATGGGAATCAATGCCCTGGTCGTCGCGGTGTCGATAGCTGCCGGGCCTACCATTGCTTCCATCATTCTGTCTTTAGGTTCCTGGCACTGGCTCTTTGCCATCAATATCCCGATCGGCATGGCAGCCTTGGTGATCGGCTTGATGCATTTGCCAGCCAATCCGGTTAAAGTCACCGGCCGCCGTTTCGACAAGCTCAGTTGCCTGATGAACGCTCTTACATTCGGATTACTGATTTTCTCGCTGGAGGGTATTGCCCATAAGGAGAATACAACTTTGATCATAGCAGGTATAGCCGTATTGTTTATGATCGGTTATTTCTTTGTACGCCGTCAACTACGCCAACAGTTCCCGTTACTTCCGGTCGACTTGATGCGCATCCCGATCTTCTCTATGTCGATCGGCACGTCGATATGTTCTTTCACCGGACAAATGCTGGCAATGATCTCCCTCCCCTTTTTCCTTCAGGGAGCATTGGGACGAAGCGACGTAACGACCGGCCTGCTTCTTACTCCCTGGCCGTTGGCTACGATGATCATGGCCCCGCTTGCCGGACGATTAGTCGAACGGATTCATGCCGGTATACTGGGAGGTATCGGTATGACGACATTTGCTGCCGGTCTTTTCCTTCTGGCCATTTTACCCGACAACCCGACAAATACGGATATTATATGGCGCCTGTTTATCTGCGGAGCCGGATTCGGTTTATTCCAGACACCCAATAACAGCACGATCATCTCCTCTGCCCCTTCCAACCGAAGCGGAGGCGCAAGCGGTATGTTGGGAACAGCCCGTTTATTAGGACAGACATTAGGGGCTACATTGGTTGCGATGATATTCAATCTGGTTCCGAATAACAGCACACAGGCTTGCCTCTATCTGGCAACCGGTTTCGCCGTAGTTGCTGCAATTGTTAGTTGTTTGAGGATTTCACAGCCGAGGCCGCTGAAAGGGTTTAAATAAGCTGTGACATTGTGTAGTTTTAAATTTATATCTTTGTCATATTGAATACAGCATTCACTTTGAACACAGATATGCTGAAACTGTTGTGATTTGCTTTCAAACTTATATCTTTGTCATATTGAATACAGCTCAGGATACAGTATAAGAAGTACTCACCTTGTTGTGATTTGCTTTCAAACTTATATCTTTGTCATATTGAATACAGCACGGAAACCGGTCAAAAGAAGAAGCCAGTAGTTGTGATTTGCTTTCAAACTTATATCTTTGTCATATTGAATACAGCACCAAATATCAGAATCGCCTTGCAAGATTGTTGTGATTTGCTTTCAAACTTATATCTTTGTCATATTGAATACAGCACAATACCAGTATTAAGCTATAATTCAATAAAATACAAACAAATTTAGAATATAAAAAATACTGTATTCAAATAAAAAATCTCGCCATATAGACGAGATTTTTTATTTTAGAAAAGCTCCAATTGTTGACCAGGAGCACTTACACCTTGAATTTTCTTCCCATAAAACAGTTCTATATTAGCAAATTGTTTATCCGTTATACAAAGTATTCCTACCTGACCATATTCAGGCAAAAAAGACTTCACCCGTTTTATATGAACCTCCGCATTTTCACTACTCGCACAATGACGCACATAAATAGAAAACTGAAACATCGTAAAACCATCCTTCTGCAAATTTTTTCTAAAATCTGTATAGGCTTTCTTATTTTTCTTTGTATCAGTTGGTAGATCGAAAAATACAAGTATCCACATAATACGATATTCACTAAATCGGTCCATATTATCTTTCCGGATATGCAATGCGGCGTAACTCACCACTAAAACATTTATATAAAGAAGCCGTTGTCTGTCCTACAGCAATCATTAACGGACTACGTCTTCCATTGATCTTAACTTCCAACGTTGGAATACTAAGTAATCTAGCTTTCAAATCCTTCGTCAATTCGGTAATACCCACTCCGCTCTTTATTATGTCTACTACCAATTCATCCACATAAGGCCGATAAGGCTCCATAATATCATCCGCCAGACAATAAGCATTATAACGATTATGATGATGAATACCCAAAGTTGGTAACATTCCACTGGAAACCAAACCTCGGGCAACCACAGCACGTAATACGGCATATCCATAATTCAATAAATTATTAGGCGGGATTCCTTCTCTTTCCCTCGTAAAATCTTTTATTTCAGGAAATAAGGACTTCCAATAATATGCCGCTGCACGAGCTTCCAAATTATCCGGATCACCACTTTTAACATCATTAGCCCATACACGCATATTCCGGACTTCCGCTCCAGTACAATCAAACAATACAGAAGCCTGATTCTCTATTTTCATTTTTATTGTTTGTTGCCATAACTGTTTTTTCAGAGGAACAGACACATCCAGTTGATCTCGAAAACGCTCATTCTGAGTTGTATTCCCATATAAAGGCAACATCAGTCCTACAGGCATCCCTTTGCTATCACAAGAAATAACGGCACAATTATTATCCAGAAGAGCTTCTATGGTTCCTGTCGTGATCGTTATTTGCTTATTATCTAAAACAACTACGCCAATATCTTCGATAGGCCTACTGACGACGGCCTTCTTTTTAAAACTATCCGGTATAGTATCATTCTTTTCTACCTCCGGTAATTTAATTATAAGCTGATCATTACGAATAGATAAATATGCCGGACTACCAAAATATAATGTGCTCTTTATCATAATACACTCTATTTATTAAATCAAAGACTACAATAATACTCTCCAATATTCAGACTAAAGTCTTTTGCCAACAGATAAAACACGACCTAATCGACTAATTTTAACAGGAATACAGATTTCCTTTTCTCCAATAAATTCAATTTTATTCAACAATGAGAATTCAAACTTATCAACAATGACGTTTGCTACTGAATAAGGAATACCATATAAACGTTTACCTGTAAAACTTACAATTTTATATATTCTATTTTTATCCAAACAATCAGCAATTCTCCCATTCACAACCTCATCTTCACTCGGTACATAAACCAAATCATTCGGAGATAACCAAAACAACAGTTTATTACCATTCTCATCAATCTCCGGAACTGAAAGCAGACCTTGCTTCTGGCGTTCTATGACTATATTTAGAGGTATCGATTCATAAGAACGTTTCCCCTCCTCTGTTTCATAAATTACAAAAAAGAGATTTGTTCCTTTGGCTGCTTCTACATATTTCGAAGACTTATTACCTGTCACCCCAACATTAAATTTGTTTCCTTGTAATTCATAAACACGTACTTTATAAATAGGTTGATGTTCCTTTCCATCATTCAGCATCCTTATATTCCGATTCAAATCATCTATTCCGTCCGGAGAAAAAGCCAAATCTGCTTTCTCTTCATTGTTCGCAAGATGTTTCAATAAAATCTTTCGAATGCCAGTATCTGTAACCGACTCCTCTATTTTCTTTATATTAAAAGAAGCATCTAAAGGTTTTCTCACAGCAACAAGCCGATCTTTCGTATCATTAGTATAATAGTAAAAAGCAACTTTCGTAAAATCATATTCCTTCCAGTCATCTACGTTCTCTTTAAAGTATTTCTCAATCTTTTTCTTTTCATATTTCAGAGATAAAAGTTCCTTTACTTTACTCTTCAGTAATTTATCAACAATCATAGCCGGCGTATCTAATGCAACGGACAAGCGAACATATTTTACCTTCCGAAGATTTACATTCCCGAAAACCGTTTCTTTATGCATCGGTTTTCGTATTGCCCAATTATTACCTTTTATTTGTTTTTTAAAGATCTTCTTCCCTGATTCATCATAATGCTGATAAGAATTAGTCGCTTTATTGATTACACGCAAATTCTGTTTGAAACTGACAACAATATTTTCCAACGCCAACCGGGTATCTTGTGTAAATGACTCCCAGGGTTTCTTTACAAGCCAGGTATAATTTCCTTTATCATCTGTATGGCGTTTTTCACATAATAAATGCTGCAAATCATATCGTGAAAATTTAGATTGCTTACTGGCTGATTCATTATTCAAATAATTCACGATATTACGTGTTGCACAAGCTATGACGATAGCATCCATTACATGATGCCGATGATCGATACGTTTCTTATTAAATCCTTTTTGTAAATCAAGAGGCATATCCGGAATATATTTTTGTATCCTTTCATTATATCTTGTAAATTGCTTCGAATCTGTCAGTCGATTCAAACGTTCGAAACGAGGCAAAACAATATCATTCCACACATCATTTATTCCCCAATCTTTTTTAAGCCGATCCGTTACTCCACCTGTACAAGTTATTACATTTTTAGAAATAGCATCCTGCTCGTCTTTTTCACGTACCACATTTGAAAGTAAACCTTTTATTACTTTACTGATATAACGACTATCATTTAATTGCCTTTCTATAAATGCTTCCGGGATGTCTTCCATCAACATTTTTTTCATTTTACCCCGGTTCTTCAAACCGTTATAATTTTGCTTTATGAACTCTTCATAAGCTGAAACAGAAAATATTTCAACAGATTTACCAAACCCAAGTGTTACTTTTTCACCATGATGATTTTTTATAAACTCATAACCCAGCTGATTGCTTTTCAACTTATTAACTTCGGCCTCACAAATCACTTTATTGCTAAACGAATCATCAAAATAACGAGATTGAGGTATCACATGCTCTATTTCATAAGCCGGAGTAAACAATTTTCCCAAAGGTATTATTTCACCTGTATAAGGAGAACGATACTTTTGCTCCAACCACAACTTATATTTCATTATTTCCGACTTACCCGGACGTTTTTTCACATCGGCCTCCTTAAACTTTTTGACGACATCTAATATTTCATCCGGCACCTCCATACTATTATTCAATGCACAGTCTTCATAAATCCTGAATATCTCCTGTTGCATCGGAGAATAAGGGCGTACATTTTCTATTTCATATTCAGGATTGAGAAATTCCGTCAACAGTTGCTTAATTCTTAAGTTTGTGTTTTCATTCTCTAATGCCTGTTCCGTCATCTGTGCTCTTTTATCCTTCGGATTTTTCATTTGACGCCCTAACTCAACATGGATTTCATCTATTTGTCCGGCTTCTTTCCAAATATCACGTACAGTTCTTAATGTTTCCATAATAACCTGTTCCACAATAGGATTACGCAAAGAGTGTTGTTTAAAAGCATTTATGTAAGCATCCATCTCTTCTGCTGTTTGCCATTTAATTACTTCCTGTGCTTCTGCATGACGATTATACACCACATAAGAAGCCAACCAAACAGGTAATCCCTGAAAATGAGTTACACTCGACAAATGGATTGCTTTATCACGAACACGCTCAAGAATAGTGGCATCAACCTCTCCCGTTATTATTTTTTCAATACGTGTTTGTGTATAAGAATCTATACTGAATTCACTCCAAAACTTGCCTCTTCTCATCAGAGGTAATAATTTTTGGTAATTATATACGACTTTACACCACTATCACAAAACATCCATTATCCTTCGCGCCTCCCGACCGCATAACAAATTTGTAATAAATCTTTGTTATGTGGTTGTTTTCGTTTCTAAATATCTCTACCTTTGCCCTCACGTATTAGAGTTAAGACGTAGAAGCGTTAAGATATTATCTTGCATTGAAACTTGGACACTTTCATTCGCACAAGATAATAGACATACAGTTCCTACGCCAATGTTGTTGTATACCCATTCTGATTATACAAGAGGGATAATAGTATACTGACATAAGGCGTGGGGCTATTGTTTACTATTGTGCGAAGGGCAGTCCAAGGCCTCAATGTAGTAGTATCCAATAGTCTCCACGCTTCTTTTTTTGTTAACGCCGATCGGAGGAGACAGAGAGGGATATACAACACACAATGAAAAAGGTATTAATATTACTTGCCTTTCTTTTGGGATGCTCTATCTTAAGTTATGCCCAAACAAAAATGACAGATGTAGTCTATCTTAAAAATGGTAGTATCATCAAAGGGATTATAGTCGAACAAGTTCCTAACCAATCAATGAAAGTCAAAACATCAGATGGGAGTATCTTCAACTTCCAAATGACTGAGATTGAAAAAATCGCAAAAGAAGAAAATAGCAAAAGCGCGTGGGGTAGTGGTTACCTACTTAGTAACAGTAATGAATATAATATAAAAGGGGTACGAGGATTTTTGGATCTCGGATATATTGCTGGAGGTATTAAAGGGCCTGAATTTTGTTTTACACTTGGTTATCAAACAAACAACTACTTGTTTATTGGTGCAGGTGTGGGTGTTCAATATGCAACTGATTTAAAAACTGTTGCGGCACCTATGTATATAGATATTAGAAGCAATCTTATGACAGGTCCTGTAGTTCCTTTCATCGCCTTAAGAACAGGATATGAACTTTTAGTTGAGTCAAAATATAATGGAGGTTTTTATTGCCATCCTTTTGCAGGAGTAAAATTTATGACTGGCAGCAGAAGAGCTATTAATATGGCTATTGGATGGTCTACAAATAAGTATAAATATGATTATAACAGCAATTATGGAGGAAAAATTAGTTTCAAATACAAAATTAATGCATTAACATTGAAAATAGGATATGAATTTTAAAACGGATAATATTATGAAACAGATTACAAAGGTGTTCCTTGTTTTATGTGTGTGCGCGGTGTCGCTGTCTTGTAGTAAAGATGATGAAGAAGGGGAAGGAGGTGACGGTTATGTTTGCTATGAATGTACTATCTCGTATGATAATGGTACTCCATCTATAACATATCCAGTTTGTGGAGAAAAAACATATGCTGAAATACTTGTGAAAAGTCATGAAAGTCAATCTGGAAATGGCAGGATTGTTAGATGCGTAAGAAAAAAATGAGAGCCATGAAAAATATACACATTATAATAACATTACTGTTAATATTCTTCACTTGCTCTTGCAGTAAAAATGATGAAGAAAATAATGATTTACGCTCTTCTCTTATAGGTTCGTGGGCTGAAAAACCAAGTAGAGAACAGTTTATTTTTACTTTTAACAAAGATGGATCAGGTATTCATGAATCATTAAATAGTAAATATCCAGAGTATACTCATTATTATCCATTTACATATAAAATTGATTCTAAAACTATGACATTAACTATTCATTTTGATGACAAACCTCAAGATAAATTAAGTTTATACAAAATAAAGGTCACTGAAAATACGCTAGTTATGCATTTATATGAACATGGCGAATTAGCAGACACATTCTATCTTTTCAAGCAATAGTTATTTTTATATGGATAAAAAAACAGGCTGTTTCACGTTATGAGACAGCCTGTTTTATTATATACTATATTTATTCACTTTAAAAAAATTACAAAAATGAAAAAAGATTATCAAAAGCTTTGGTCTTTAACAAATAAAGAATATATCTATTTATTAGAAAGTTATTATTTTGAAAACATAGATAGATTCAAAAAAATAAAACAAGGTAAAGGATTAGGGTATGTTGCAATACCAGATATCCCTCCTTATGTTTTATGGTTTAATGATGGCAAAAGAATATCCAGTAAAAACGCAAAAAAAATTATTCATGATAATAATAATGTTCCACAAAGTTATTAACCGAATCAATGTAATCTTCAAACCTAATATGCTGATTAAATACTTTATTCAAAATTCGAATTTGTGTTTTCAAATGCTTAAAAAAAATAATTTTGTACAACTCAATCGGAAGATTATATAATGGTATTTCTACTGAAGAAGAAAATTCAGAAAAGGTATTTTCTTCTTTTAAATACAATATAGACTTGATGTATAACCATTGTCCTATATCCGCAATTTCATAAGAAAGGTCATGTTTTTGTACAAAATCTGTTTTTTCATCCAAATATATATAATAGCAGGGGTTATCTTCATACTTTTTAAACTTAATGTCGTTTTTAGATGCTTCTTCCGTTTTATCGGCTTGTTGTCCATAATATATGATACAAGTTTTTCCTTTTTCTGTAAATGTTTCTTTATACATGATATTAGTTTTTAAGTTTAACGCCTAAAGATATAATTACAAGAAATGAAAAGCAACCAAAACAAGCAGAAATATCTAATAAAATATAAATAAAAAGATACTTTCCTGGAAATCAGTTTGTTAATTTTGATTGTTTTTCTTATCTTTATGGTGTTAAAAACACTAGTATAATGTTTTCATTTAGGTCAATACAAGATTTTCTGGATTATTTTCGTGACGAGCAATCTTGCATCGATTACTGGGAGGAAGTAAGATGGCAAGGTGCGGTTGTTTCTCCTTACGATCCAACATCTAAAGTATATAGATGTAAGAACAACATGTACAAATGCAAGAATACCGGTAAGTACTTTAATGTAAGGACAGGTACGATCTTTGAAGGTTCTAAGCTTTCATTACGTAAATGGTTCTATGCTATCTATGTAGTTATAGGTAACAAAAAGGGTATTTCTTCTTGCCAGCTAGCCCGAAATATTGGTGTTACTCAGAAAACAGCTTGGAAGATGGTACAAAAGATTCAACAAGCTTTAGATTTTGATACTACACAGTCGTTGGAAGGGGAAGTAGAAGTTGACGAAGCATATATAGGAGGTATAGAAAAATTCAAACACAGTAATAAGAAGATCAAAAAATCAAAAGGTAGAAGTACGGCTGGCAAAACACCGGTCTTTGGCATGGTACAAAGAGGAGGCTTTCTTTTTGCGATAGTTGTAAATGACACTACTGCAAAAACATTGCTGCCTCTAATCTACGATACTGTTCGTCCAGGCTCTACAATCTATTCTGACGAATGGCAAGCTTACAGAAAGCTAGATGAACAGCGATATAATCACGGTATTGTTTATCATAAAAAAGGTGCTTATGTAATAGGACGAAGATCAACAAATACAATAGAGGGCTTTTGGGGACACCTTAAAAGGGTATTAAAAAGTACTCATCATTGGGTATCTCCAAAGCACTTACAAAAGTATGTCAATGCAGAATCTTTCAGATATAATACGAAACATCTTTCTGATTATGAAAGATTCGATGTATTTTTGCAGAATGTCTACCATACATTCACATACAAAGATTTAATAGCAAGTTAATATGAAGTCAAATAAAAAAGAAGATAAGAAACAAGACAGGAGACTATATTCAAAGTTAGATGGTATGCTTTTTGAGGAAGATGATATGATCATTGAAGAAAATAAAGATCATAAACAAGTTAATATGACTGACGCTTTCAAAAAGTTACTGGGTATAAAGTCAACTAAAAAAAAAGAAAAATGACTACATTCAAGCGAAAAGGGAAAAAGAGGTATAAATGATGTTATTCATTATACCTCTTTATTTTTTTTGAGTCGTTGGTGTAAAGTCGTATATAATTACCTAATTTTTTTATTGCTTTCTCCGAATAAGCACCATATTCTTTCTTAAAAGGAGGGAACTTACAAAAAGCATCAACAAACGTATCATCCAATTGATTCTTTTCTTTAAAAGTCCTCAAAGCCTTGATAATTTCATATTTATCTTCAACAGAGTATAAAATGTGCCACAAGGCAACCTCTCTCTCTTTAGTCAGAAAGCCACTTGATATATTTGCATTTTCCAAACGACTCAATATAGAGGCTCTAGTTTCATTACACGGATATATCTTTTCCTCTACATAATTCCAGCGAAAAGGGAAAGTGGTCTGTCCTTTTATTTTTTTCTGTTTGAAATAAGACTGAATCAAAGTATCCTGCTTTATTTCCTTTCTGTCATTCAACCATTCAAATAAAGCTGCATAATCCTCTTCGCTTTTTAGCCATTCATTTGTAATATCCACATCGATTTTCAACTGTCCGTTTATTTCCTTTTCTCGTTGGTAAATACGAAGATTACTGATAAATTGCCACAATCGGAATTCCTGATAAAGGGGATTTGACTTTGCAATACATTTAATAGTAGATATCTTTTCTTCACCGGTTTTTGGGTCTTTATATCTTCGATATTCAAAAGGACAGTCACTGATCAACGATTTTTTAGTTTTCAACGGACGTTGATAGAAAATGATATCATCCAAAAATAAATAAACAAAATCTTTATTAGCTATATTTTCACGATGAGGTTCATTATTCGGATATAAATGTTCGATACATTTCTTATAAACATCCGGACTATTTAATTCCTGATGATATTCTTTCTGTTTTCTGAGAATAGCTTCCAACTCTGCTTTATAGTACTTTCGTTCAATAGTACGAATCAATTTACCGCGTATTTTTTGAAACGGGTCCTGTAGAAGAGTGTCATAAATATAAGCTCCGATTGTTTTATTACTTTGCTCTATATCAGCCTCTGTTTTCTTTTTCAATAAAGTCCAGTCATCTTCTTTCGGTGCACGGAATGAGCGTTTAACATTACCGTCCTTATCCATTTTAGGAGTACCGCCTTCTGCTATATCAGTCGTAACAATAAATTCTTTAACTTTTCCTTCCCAATCAAGAGGCAAACTGCTGGCACGACGATAAATCCATCCATTTTCCAACGTTACTTCATACCAAACGTCTTTCCCCTTTTTCTGATCTGTAGCTTTTACCGATAAAACCTTAAGCGCATGAAATTCGACTCGTTTACTACGATCCTCCTCTTCATCTTCACCTCTTAATTGATAATATCCTCTTTTTTGATTGAAGTTTAATAATAGCCAGACCAGTTCTTCTTTACTTATTTTCTCATGCAGTGCTTTTTTACGAAGATAATAGATTGTCCAGTCATAAGGAATTTTACGGCCATCTACCACTAATTGAGGTTGACTATTTTTGAAATCATTCAGCATTTCCTCAAAAGAAGAATTAAAAAGAAACTCAAACTGTCCCGAAATATTTTTAACCCAGGGTAATTTAGGCTCTACACTGGTAATAAACTTACCTGGATGATTTTCAAAATCAATTTCCCGTAAATAATGTTCCGGAAGAAATCCCAATAGATTAAGGACTCTATGTAAACGTTCACGACGTAGCAAATGACGTTCACGTAAACGCCGTACTCCCCGAAATCGGGTTCGCTCTGATGTTTGCGACTTAGAATTTCCTTTATCAAAATCGCCTAATATAGCAGCATCCATCGGTATTATTCGACTACCTGCTCTTTCAATATGGTCAAATACAAACCCATTTCCATTTTCTAATTCTTGCGCATTTAATAAAGCCCACCCTATACTGTTAGTTCCTAAATCTAATCCTAATATCTTTTTCATGGTATCATATTTATGTTTTCTCCAAAATTATAAATTAATTCGGAATTATACTTTTTTATTTCAACTATTATATATACGTTTGTAAATAAGTTTGAAGCAAATCACAATAAGGATTATTCCGTTGTGAAAACATTCAGGGCGGGGAAACTCGCCCTTTTTTGTTGTAAAAAAATTGGATCAGCAGCTACCAGAAGAAAATTTCATACCGATATAACCGGAAAAAGTATGCCGACTAATTTGAATTAGTATGCCGGGTAATCAGTGGTTGACAACTATCAACCGAATGGCCGACAATTATCAACCGTACGGCTGACGGTTATCGACCGTATGGCTGACAATTATCAGCCGCTAAAAAACAGGGATGTAAAACAGGATATATTCGACTAAGAAACTGAAAAACAGATCATTCATTCTGAGCGGAAAGATAAAGACAATTTTATTGTAAAACAACAGAAACGAAATATAATTTGTAGCTAGTCGTTCATCAAAAAGCATATTACATTCTGATTATCAGAAACATATCTTCATTATTTCTTTGTTAAATCTGCAAATTTTTGTATCTTTGTACGTAGAAGCTTGCAGATTTTTATGATAAATACAACTCCAACTTCCCGCTCTCTGTTCTCCTCTCTGGATGATTTGCTAAACCAGCAGCATCCTTTGTATACACTCTCTCACAAGATCAATTGGCGAGTATTTGAAGACGTATTTACCCCACTTTACTGTTCAGACAATGGTCGTCCGGGCAAACCTATCCGCCTGATGTGTGGTTTGCTTATCCTCAAACATTTGCGCAACATCTCTGATGAGTCTGTTGTAGAGCAATGGACTGAGAATGCGTATTTTCAATACTTCTGTGGTATGCTTGAATTTACACCATCTTTTCCTTGCAATGCCTCCGAACTAGTTCATTTTCGTAAACGTATAGGAGAAAAAGGGATAGAACTTATTCTTGCAGAGAGCATCCGTGTGAATGATGACAAAAGCAATGATGAGCATCATGGTACTGTCTTTATAGATTCTACCGTACAGGAAAAGAATATAACTTATCCTACGGATGCAAAACTGCACAAAAAGATAGTTGGTAAAATCCTTAAAATAGTAAAGGAAGAGAAACTTCCCATCCGTCAATCCTATACCTTTGTTTTGAAACGAATTTATCGGGATCAACGCTTTCGTAACCATCCTAAAAATCGGAAGAAATCAATAAGAGCCGATAAGCGTTTACGCACGATTGCCGGTCGTCTGGTCAGAGAACTGGAACGTAACTTAGGTGTGAATCGACACTATGATGGATTACTATCCATCTTTAAAAAGATACTTTTACAACGTCGCAATTCTGTTCATAAGATTTATTCCATTCATGAACCTGATGTTCAGTGCATCAGCAAAGGTAAGGAGCACAAGAAATATGAATTCGGAAACAAAGTCTCTATCATACGTTCTGCTACAGGTGTCATTCTTGGTGCCGGCTCTTTCCGCAACGAATACGATGGGCATACCATACAGAAGAGTCTGGAACAGGTGCGGCGACTGACCGGAAAAAGCGTCAAGCGATTGACCGGAGATAGAGGATATCGTGGAAAGAAAGCGATTGACGGGACACAAATACTGATTCCAGATACACCCAAAGATACATACTACCAACGTAAGAAGAAACATAAACTCTTTTGCAAGCGTGCGGGAATAGAACCGACCATAGGACATCTGAAAAGTGATTATCGTTTAGGACGAAACTTTTACAAAGGATTAGTAGGCGATGCTATCAACGTCATGTTAGCGGCTGCTGCATATAACTTCAAAAGAGCCATGAGAGTTCTTTGGTTACTTGTTAAAAAAATCAGCGAAACACTTTTTGATGAAAATGTTTCGCTGGAATATACTTTCTAAGGGACGACTAGCTAAAAACGTATCTTCTTTTTCTACACACAGAAAACACACCGTTATTATAAAAAAAGCCACCCCGCAAATGCGAAGTGGCTTCCTATTTTCTAATCAACTATCTGATTAAAGTTTGTTGTCTGAACCAAGTACATTAAGAATTTTGTGCTTGTACAGTTTTTCCATGTTATCACGAGCCGGGCCTAAATATTTACGTGGGTCGAATTCAGCTGGTTTTTCAGCGAATGTCTGACGGATCGCAGCAGTCATAGCCAAACGAGAGTCAGAGTCGATGTTGATCTTACATACAGAAGATGTAGCAGCTTTACGCAACCATTCTTCCGGAATACCGATAGCAGCCTTCAAAGCACCACCGAACTTGTTGATCGTTTCTACTTCTTCCTGAGGAACAGAAGAAGAACCGTGAAGTACGATAGGGAATCCCGGCAGCTTTTCCATTACAGCGTCCAATACGTCAAATGCCAATGGAGGAGGAACCATCTTACCTGTCTGAGGATCGATAGTACACTGTTCCGGAGTAAATTTATAAGCACCGTGAGAAGTACCGATTGAGATAGCCAAAGAATCGCAACCTGTGCGAGTAGCGAAATCGATAACTTCTTCAGGGTCAGTATATGTGTGATGATCTGAAGAAACTTCATCTTCAACACCTGCCAATACACCAAGTTCACCTTCAACTGTTACGTCGAACTGATGAGCATAGTCAACAACTTTCTTAGTCAAAGCAACGTTTTCTTCGTAAGGAAGGTGAGAACCGTCAATCATTACAGAAGAGAAACCTGAGTCGATACAGCTCTTGCAAGTTTCGAATGTATCACCATGATCCAGGTGAAGAACAATCTGAGGATTAGCACAACCCAATTCCTTTGCATATTCAACTGCACCCTGAGCCATGTAACGCAACAGTGTTGCATTAGCATACTGACGAGCACCTTTAGAAACCTGAAGGATAACCGGAGATTTTGTTTCAACAGCAGCTTTGATAATAGCCTGCATCTGTTCCATGTTATTGAAGTTGAAAGCCGGAATTGCATATCCGCCTTTGATGGCTTTAGCGAACATTTCCTTAGTGTTCACCAATCCTAAATCTTTGTAATTTACCATTGTAGTATATATTATTACGTTAATGATTGAAAATCTTCCACAAAGATAAGAACTATCCAATATATATTATGCTATTAAGCATATAAAATAACACAAAAGTCAGGGTTTCAGAAAAAATAATCGGAATTTCTTTGTTTGTTTACAGCAAATCCATACCTTTGCAAGCCAATTTACCGGTTACCATAATAATAAGAGTTTAAATTAAATAGATAATAAAGCAATGAAAAAAGGAATTCATCCTGAAAACTATCGTCCTGTAGTATTCAAGGACATGTCAAACGATGATGTATTTATCACTCGTTCAACTATCAATGCAAAAGAGACTATCGAAATCGACGGTGTTGAATATCCATTGGTAAAGGTCGAAATCTCTAACACTTCACACCCGTTCTACACTGGTAAATCTAAACTGGTGGATACTGCAGGTCGTGTCGATAAGTTCATGAGCCGTTACGGTAACCGTAATAAGAAATAATCATTTCCCGAAAAAGGATATGAAAAAAGGCTGCGATTCGGTTCGCAGCCTTTTTTTATGCTCTCCCATTTTAAGAATAAGGAAGAGGGAAAATCAAAAATATTCCTATATTTGTAGCCTGTTAAAAGCTATATTAAACCGAATAAAATACCATGGCAAAAACAAAAGAAGAATTATTAAACATTCTCGACCAGTTCACACTGGCAGAAAAAGTAGTTTCCGCCGAACCATTTGGAAACGGACATATTAACGATACGCTGAAAGTAACTAACGAAAAAGGTGAAATCAAATATGTATTACAACGTATCAACCATCTGATCTTTACAAATGTAGATATGTTACAGAACAACATCAACACTGTAACGACACATATCCGTAAGAAACTGGAAGCCAAAGGTGAAAGCGATATCGACCGTAAAGTGCTGACATTCCTTCCGACAAAAGACGGCAAACCATATTACTTCGACGGTGACAGCTATTGGCGTGTATGCCTGTTCATCCCGAACAGCAAAAGCTACGAAGAAGTAACTCCGGAACTTTCATACGAAGCCGGTAAAGCTTTCGGTGATTTCCAATCCATGCTGGCAGACCTGCCGGAAGGATCGTTGGGCGAAACAATTCCTAACTTCCACAATATGGAATTCCGTCTGCAACAATTCCATGATGCTGTCAAGGCGAATGCAGCCGGACGCCTAGAAGAAGTGAAAGACCTGATCGACGAAGTTGAAAAACGTGCGGAAGCGATGTGTATCCAGGAACGTCTGTTCCGTGAAGGTAAACTTCAGAAACGCACAAACCATTGTGACACAAAGGTAAACAACATGATGTTCGATGCCGACACTGATAAAGTGCTTTGTGTGATCGACCTCGACACCGTTATGCCGGGATTCGTTCTTTCTGATATCGGCGATTTTATCCGTACAGGAGCAAACACCGGTGCGGAAGATGATGAAAACCTGGACAACGTAAATGTAAACATGGATATCTTCAAAGCCTATACCCGTGGTTACATGGAAACAGCAAAAGCTTTCCTCAGTCCGCTTGAAATCAGTCTGCTTCCTTATGGCGGCCGTCTGCTGACTTACATGCAGACCGTACGTTTCCTGACAGACTACATCAACGGCGATACCTATTATAAGATCCATAGCCCGAAACATAACCTGATCCGTACAAAAGCCCAGTTCAAACTGCTGCAAAGCCTCGAAGAACATGCGGAAGAAATGGACAGCTTTATGAAAGAATGGTTATAATATAATTAATGAAGAGAGTAACCTTTCTCCTTATGAGGAAAAGTTACTCTCTTTCAATATAATCTCAGATACTAATTCAATAAATGGAAATAAAGGAGCAAGGGCAGATAATCCTTTAGATCCTTTTTCAATATTTCGATAGCTTTCGCTTTATAACGCTCTACCGTGCGTAAGGGAATATTCAGCGTTTCAGCTATTTCCACATTACTTTTGTTCTCTAACCGACTCATTTCAAAGATAAGACGATACGTCTCCGGGAGTTTGGCCAGTGCTTCATCCAATAGTTTCTGAAGTTCGGTCAGCAGATAAAATTCATTGTAGTCCGATGGGTCGGTACTATTTGATAAACAGGTCTCTATATAACTCTGTTTATATCCTTCCCGCTTCAGATAATTCAGGCTCTGGTTCTTTACACTGACCACCAGATAATTCCTGACAGACGATTCTATCTTTATCTTTTTCCTGCTTTCCCACAAAGTGACGAATACATCCTGAACCAGATCTTCGGCTACCATACGTTCATCTACATACCGTTTGGCATAAAGACACAGCCCCGGATAAAAAAGATCGAACAATGTCCGATAAGCTTCTTTATCGTCGTTTATGGCTATTTTCCATAACAACTCATCCGGGTTCAGTATTTGAGAAGTCATTTTCATGCAGATACAAATGTATTGAAAATTTTCTGAAAAAAACAGGGAAATAACTGGCGGTCTTTTCAGGTACGATTATCCTATATATAAAAGGCATCATTTTCAACAATAAAAGATATTATATCAGAAATGGAGAATAAAGAACTTTTGAATCTTGAAAAAGAGACACTACTATTAAAATATACACAGAAGCAAACCACACCGGAAGAAGCCGAGCTGGTGGAATCCTGGTTGAATGGGTCAGAGGAATACCGGCAGGAGTCACAGGCAGTCCACCAGGTACTGAAACTAAAATCCCGGATAGACGAACACAAGTCGTTCGGATTACCGGAAGCATTCGTTGAAGTGAACAGGAAACTGGACAAAAGAAGCAGAAAAAGACTGTGGATAAGCCATCTATCACGCGTGGCAGCCATCATTAGTATTCCTCTTCTGATCTCGACACTGACTTTCGGCTATTTGTTCTTCGAACGAAATGCCACGGATATCGAAAGCCGGATAAAGTTTATGGAAGTAACATCCGCACCGGGAATGGTCACACGGCTGGAACTGCCGGACAACTCGAAAGTATGCCTGAATGCAGGCAGTACACTACGCTATCCGACCCTCTTCGCTGGAAACATACGAGAAGTCGAACTGACCGGAGAAGGGTATTTCGAGGTACAATCGGATAAGGAACATCCCTTTTTCGTAACAACAAAGTCAGGACTTAGAGTGATGGCGCACGGAACCCAGTTTAATGTAAACACATATGAAGAACGGGAAGAAGTAGAGGCCATTCTTGTAGAAGGGAAAGTGGATATTCATTCCTCCGATAAATTCATAGCCGGACTGAAACCCGGAGAGAAACTGTCTTACAACAAGCAAACGAAAAAGTACACCATCCGACAAGTCAACCTCTATGAAAACACGGCATGGAAAGACGGTAAGCTTGTATTCAGAAATACCTCCCTCGATGAAGTGTTCCGTATATTAGGTCATCGCTTCAATGTAGAGATCGTGCTCCACAACCAGAAGAAAGAGAATGAATATAATTGCTGGGCCACATTTACCAATGAGACGATCTATCAGATATTCAGTTATCTGGAAGAAGCCACACCGATCAGATGGAAAGTAAATACAATGAAGCAAAATAACGACTCGACATTTGCCAAACAGCAAATAGACGTCTGGTTAAAATAAAGCGGGATAAATTGTTACACCTAAATGAATAAGCCTATGGAAAGAAATTGAAGAAACAGATATGGTAAAAACAAGAGCGAGCTGCAACTCACTCTTGTTCGCGAAAATAACATCTTTGGCATAAGACCCAAAGACATCATTAATCACTAAATTAGCAACAAAGTTATGAAAATCCAGAAATTATTCGGGGATACAGGTTCCCTATATTTCTTTAAAACTTGTCGAAAAATGAGAATAGGTATATTTTTATTGTTAATCACCATCTTCCAGATACGAGCAGAAGAGTCCTATTCACAGTCTGTGTCGCTGTCCCTTGCATTCTCCAATGCAACGGTCGGACAGGTATTGGAACAAATAGAAAAGGAGACTGAGTTCTCATTCCTGTTTACCGACAATACGCTTGATGTAAGCAAACCTGTGAACATACAAGTAAAGAATCAGAACATCGATAAAGTTCTGAACCAGCTTTTCAAAAACACCGACGTACAATACAAGATCGTCGACCGTCAAATCATCTTATCGAGGAAAGGAGTTTTCTCTGTCGACCTGCAAAACAAAAGGGTACAGGGAACGGTCAGAGACGAAGCAGGCACTCCGGTCATCGGTGCCAACGTTTCCGTTAAAGGGACTACGATCGGAACGATCACCGATGTAGACGGACATTTCAGCCTGGATGTTCCCGACAACTCAATCCTTCTTATATCCTATATCGGCTATCTGGCCAGAGAGGTGAAAGCAGATGATACCAAAGCGCTGGCAATCACACTTATGGAAGACACACAAAGTCTGGATGAAGTCGTAGTAGTCGGTTTCGGTACGCAAAAGAAGATAAACCTGACCGGCTCAGTAGGTATTGCGAATGCCAAAGACCTGGAAGCTCGTCCGGTAACCACCGCAACACAGGCTTTACAGGGATTGGTTCCCGGCTTGCAGATCACACAGCGTTCGGGTGATTTGAGCAAGACAGCCGATATTAACATCCGTGGTATCGCCACTATCGGACAAGGCTCGAGCGGTAGCCCGCTTATCCTGATCGACGGCATGGAAGGGGATATCAATGCGTTGAATCCGCAGGATATAGAAAATATCTCTGTCTTGAAAGATGCCGCAGCCTCCTCCATCTATGGTTCACGTGCGCCTTTCGGTGTGATACTGATCACGACCAAGACCGGTGTCAGCGGCAAACCTGTAATCAACTATAACAACAGCTTCCGTTGGAACGATCCCGTTTTGTTGCAGGATCAGGTAGACTCTTACCGTTTTGCCCTTTACTTCAACGACTCACGGGCCAATGCCAACCAGTCTCCTTATTTCGACAATGCCTGGTTACAGCGTATCAAGGATTATCGCGACGGAAAGTCGGATGTAACGATGATACCGAATCCGTCCAACCCGGCTTACTGGATGGATCCGTATAGTTCCGGCAGTGCCAATCAGGACTGGTATAACACGGTGTTCGGACATTGGGCTTTCTCGCAGGAACATAACTTCAGCCTGAACGGTGGAAACGAGAAAGTAACCTACTACCTCTCCATGAACTACCTGGATCAAAGCGGCTTGCTAAAGATCTCCGACGACAGTTTCAGCCGCTATACGGCTACCGGTAAGATCAACGTAAAAATGACAGACTGGGCGCAGCTGAATTACAGCAGCCGCTTCATCCGCGAAGACATCTCCAAACCGACAGTACTGGATGGTGTTTACGAAGGACTGACCCGTCAGGCATGGCCTTTCATGCCGGCCTACGACCCGAATGGCTACCTGTACAGCGCCCCTACCCCGGCACTCGACCTGGTGGAAGGCGGCAGAACCAAAAAGCAGGCTGATTATCTGTATCAGCAAGCCCAATTGGTATTGGAACCGATCAAGGACTGGAAGACGCACGTAGATGTGAACTACCGTATCTACAACACAACCGTACATGCAGACCGTCAGCTCACTTACAACCATAATGTGGCCGGCGAACCCTATATATACAACTCCACCAGCTACGTATCGGAAGATATGACGAAAGAGAATTATCTGAACTTCAACGTCTACACCGAATACAACCAGCAACTTGAATCCGGCCATAACTTCAAGGGGATGTTCGGTTTCCAATCGGAGCTGATGAAAAAGAAGTACACATTCCTGCAACGTAACGGGATCATCGTCCCCGGTCTTCCCGAAGGAGATATCACCTCCGGAGTCGACATCAACGGGAACCCGATCACACCGACCATAAACGGTTCCTCCGACCATTGGGCAACCGCCGGTTTCTTCGGACGTATCAACTACGACTACCAGGGCAAATACCTGGCGGAAGTAAACCTGCGTTACGACGGCACATCCCGTTTTCGCTCATCGGAACGATGGAATCTGTTCCCCTCCTTCTCCGTAGGCTGGAATATAGCCCGCGAAAGCTTCTGGGAACCTATCGCAGACTATGTAGGAACCTTCAAGTTCAGAGGCTCTTACGGCGAACTCGGTAACCAGAACACCCAAAGCTGGTACCCGACCTATGCGCAAATGAAATTCCAGGCATCCAGCGGCGGATGGCTTATAAACGGCACGAAACCCAACATCGCCGTCACCCCCGAACTGATCGCATCCTCCCTGACATGGGAAAGGGTTAAGACATGGAATATAGGGGCAGACTTCGGCGCACTAGACAACCGCCTTACCGGATCGTTCGACTACTTCGTCAGAAATACGCTCGATATGATCGGCCCGGCTCCCGAACTCCCGATCACGCTCGGCACGAACGTACCCCGCACAAACAATACCGACTTAAAGACCTATGGATGGGAACTGTCGGTCGGTTGGAACGACCGACTCAGAAACGGTCTGGGCTATGGAGTAAAACTGATGCTGTCCGACTCACAGACAGAGATCACCCGCTATCCCAATAAAACAGGGGTGATTGCCAGCGACACCTACCGTAAAGGCATGAAGATGGGCGAAATATGGGGATACACGACAGTCGGTATCGCCAAGACCCAGGACGAAATGGATAAGCACCTGGCAAGCCTGCCCAACGGCGGACAAAGTGCCCTGGGTTCTTTATGGGCAGCCGGCGATATCATGTATGCCGACCTCAACGGTGACGGTAAAGTAGATGCCGGAGCCAACACGGCAGGCGATCATGGCGACCTCTCCATCATCGGTAACTCGACCCCGCGTTATCATTTCGGTATCGACCTGACGGCCGATTACAAGGGCTTCGACTTCCGTGCCTTCTTCCAGGGCGTAATGAAACGCGATTACTTCCAGAACAGCTCGACCTTCTGGGGAAGCCACGGCGGTATCTGGTGGTCTACCTGCTACACGCCCCACCTGGATTATTTCCGTGACGAGAACTCCGTCATGGTGCAGGCCGGAGAAGCAGATGTAAACCTCGATGCCTATTTCCCGCGTCCGAGTTTCCGCACGAACATGAACCACAATGTGCAGACACGTTATTTGCAGAATGCGGCTTACATCCGTCTGAAGAACGTACAGTTGGGTTATACCCTCCCGTCGTCGCTCACCAATAAATTCTATGTTAACAAACTACGGGTATTCGTATCCGGTGAAAACCTCTGGACGGGCACCAACCTGTTCAAGACATTAGACCCGGAACAAGTGGACGCCGCAAACGGTGACTATCCACTATCTAAAACCCTGTCGTTCGGACTAAGTATAACCTTATAAAACAGAAGAATCATGAATCGCATAAACAGCCTATTAAAACAGATCGCAGGTATCGTCCTGGTTCCGGTATTGTTCTCCTGCAACGATTACCTCGACAGAGAACCTCTGTCGCAGATCACACCGGACTACTATCTGACGGAAGAAAGCCAGCTGGCCTCTTACATCAACAACATATATCCCGGCATCCTGCCCTCCCACGAATCGAGTGTCAACTGGTACGGAACCTTCGGATGGGACAACGGGACAGACAATATGATCGCCAAGGGAGATTATACGGACTACGTGCCCGGCGAACTGAAAACGGCGCAGACCGGGGGTGACTGGGAATTCACGAAGATCTACCAGTGCAACTACTTCCTGCAACGCGTAGTAGACAAATGGAAAAGCGGAGAGATTAGCTCAACCAGGGAATCGGCTACACCCTGTCTTGGTGAAGTCTACTTCCTGCGTGCCTACGAATATTTCAAGAAGCTACAAGCATTCGGCGACTTCCCCATCCTCTACCGTCCGCTCCCCGACGAACAGGAAGCGCTGACCGAAGCCAGCAAACGAGCCCCGCGCAACGAGGTAGCCCGTTTCATCCTGGCAGACCTCGATTCAGCCATTGTGATGCTGAAGGAAATATCACCCGATGGGAAAAAGAACCGTCTCTCCCGCAACTGCGCCAACCTGGTCAAATCGAGAGTAGCCCTGTTCGAAGGAACCTGGCTGAAGTATTTCCGCAACACCCCTTTCGTGCCGGACGGCAACGGCTGGCCGGGCAAACAGAAGGACTACAATGCAAGCTACCAATATCCGTCGGGCAGTATCGACAATGAAATCGACTTCTTCCTCGGACAAGCGATGGAAGCGGCTAAGGCGGTTGCCGATGCTGTTCCACTGACGGAAAACACCGGCCTGCTGCAACAGAGCACCGAAGAGCCCGCCAACCCGTATTATAATATGTATGCGGATGAGAACATGGCCGGTTACGACGAAGTGCTTATGTGGCGCCAATACGACAAAGGCTTGCAGCTGACACACGGTGTCGTTCAGTTCGCACAGAAAGGGAATGCCGGTTACGGGCTGACGCGCGGCATGGTAAGTACCTTCCTGATGGCGAACGGACTGCCCATCTATGCATCCGGCTCGGGTTATGCCGGCGACGATTATGTAGCCGACGTACGCAAGAACCGCGACGGCCGCCTGTGGCTGTTCCTCAAGGAACCGGGACAGATCAACGTCTTATACCCTTCATCCGACGGCACACACGCCACTCCGGTAGAAACAGTTCCCGACATCACCAGCGGTAACTCCGATGTATATTACTCCACCGGATACGCCATGCGCAAAGGGGGCAATTTCGATGCCAAGCACTGTGCCAACTTTGGTTCCTTCACCGGAAGCATCACTTTCCGCGCCGCCGAAGCTTACCAATTATCTCGAAGCCTGCTACGAACGTACCGGAGCCATAGATGGAACCGCTGCTTCCTACTGGCGTGCGATCCGTACCCGTGCCCATCTGGATACGGATTACAACAAGAGTATTTCTGCGACGAACATGAGTGAAGAAGCGAAATATAACTGGGGAGCCTATTCTGCGGGACAGCTGGTTAATACCACCTTGTACAACATCCGCCGGGAACGCAACTGCGAACTGATGGGTGAAGGTTTGCGCAAGATGGATCTCAAACGGTGGCGTGCCATGGATCAGCTGATCTCCTCCCCTTACCATATCGAAGGGTTCAAACTGTGGGGGCCGATGCAGGACTGGTATAAAGATGAAAGCGGGGCGAGCATCCTGGCGTATGGTGCCAACGACTCCAAGTCGAATGTATCCGATCCGGCACTGAGCATGTACCTGCGTCCGCAGGAAGTGGCGGCCAACTCATTGATCATGCGGCAAGGCGGTTTCAAGTGGGCTATGGCACACTACCTGTCGCCGATCGCGATACAGAATTTCCTGAACACATCTGCTGATGGTAGTAGTGTGGAAACCTCTCCGATCTATCAGAATCCGGGATGGCCAACGATGCCTAATCTGGGGGCGGAAAGTTTGTAAAGCCAGTATTGACTTGTTACGATGACCGCAGATTATCACTCGCGGGTATCGAAGGTTATAACCCGCGGGTATCGAAGGTGGTAATCCGCGGGTATCGAAGGTGGTAACCCGCGGGTGTCGAAGGTGGTAATCCGCGGCCATCGAAACAACTCTTCAAAAGATAATCCATCCATACGATAGTATTATCTATTTCTTTATTGTGAATAAAGGCGTTTCTTTGTTGAATGCAACTCTTAGTTCACTATATATAATTAAATACACATGAGAAAGTACTTATTCTTCTTACTATCCTTTTTAACTCTCGTAGCTTGCCGGCAGGCGGATAACACACAATCCCTGCAAGGTGAATGGCTCTTTGCCCTCGATCCTGACGACCGGGGACTGACAGAACAATGGTACAACAGCTACCTGAACGACACCATCCGGCTGCCCGGTTCGCTACAGGAACAAGGATACGGCAATGATGTCGGTATAGAAACAGCCTGGACAGGCCAGGTTGTCGACAAATCATGGTACAATGCTCCCCAATACGAGAAATTCCGCCAGCCGGGAAATATGAAAGTACCTTTCTGGTTGAACCCGGAGAAGCACTATGTGGGAGTGGCCTGGTATCAGAAAGAAATAGACATACCGCAGTCGTGGGCCAACCAGCCGGTAGAACTCGAACTGGAACGTACGCACTGGGAGACGACGCTCTTTCTCGATGGGAATGAGATGGGTAAGCATGAATCGCTCTCCACGCCTTTCCGTCATGTCTTCAATGAACTGAAGCCCGGCAAACATACCCTGACACTCCGCGTGGATAACCGGGTTAATAGAATAGAGGTGGGAATCAATGCCCATAGCGTCTCCGACCATACGCAGTCCAACTGGAACGGCGTTATCGGGATCATCAGCCTGACGGCTAAACCTTCTCTATATATTAATGATGTACAGCTTTATCCGAATATCGAGGATAAGACGGTCAAAGTCGCTGTTACGCTGGACGGTACAGCCGGGAAAGAAGCCTCCACCCTGCTTCTCCAGGTAGAAAAGAAAGACGGAAGCCCTGTTGGACAACCACAGGAGATCACTATTGCCCCTGGCAGTTCCCTGCAACAGGAAGCCACCTTATCGCTGGGCAACGACGCCTTGCTCTGGTCGGAATACAGCCCTAACCTGTATAACCTGCGTGCAACCGTTGTAACCGATGGTAATAAAGATGAACAATGCCGCACCTTCGGACTCCGCGAGTTCAAAGCCAACGGCACACGTTTCGAAGTGAACGGACACCCGGTATTCCTCCGGGGTACGCTCGAATGCTGTATCTTCCCGCTGACCGGTTACCCGGCTATGGAGAACGGCTATTGGGAGAAGATATACAGCCAGTGCAAGGCCTATGGCCTGAACCATGTCCGTTTCCACTCCTGGTGTCCGCCCCGTGCCGCCTTCGAGGTGGCCGACAGCATGGGTGTCTATCTGCAGGTTGAATGTGCAGGCTGGGCAACCGTGGGCGACGGCGGTTATTCCGACCAATGGTTCCGCGACGAAGGAGACCGTATCCTGAAAGAATACGGCAACCATCCTTCTTTCTGCCTGATGGCCTACGGGAATGAACCGGGCGGAGCCAACCAGGTAAAATACTTGTCCGAACTGATCGACTACTGGAAATCGAAAGACCTGCGCCGTGCCTATACCAGCTCCGGCGGATGGCCTTATGTGGAGAATGCAGACTACTGGAATGCACCCGACCCGCGTATCCAGGGATGGGGTGAAGGATTGCGCAGCATCATCAATGCACAACCGCCGCGTACCGACTACGACTTCGCCCATATTATCCGTCCGAACATGCCGACTGTCAGCCATGAGATCGGTCAATGGTGCGTCTACCCCAACTTCAAGGAAATAGAGAAATATACCGGTGTACTGAAAGCGAAGAACTTTGAGATATTCCGGGAAACACTGAAAGACCACGGGATGGCCGACCTGGCCGACGCTTTCCTGTATGCTTCCGGCCGCTTGCAGACGCTCTGCTATAAAGCCGATATAGAAGCTGCCCTCCGCACGCCTGGCTTCGCTGGCTTCCAGTTGCTCGACCTGCACGACTTCCCGGGACAGGGTTCCGCACTGGTCGGCGTACTCGATGCCTTCTGGGGTGAAAAAGGATATGTAACGGGGGAAGAATACAGTACCTTCTGCAACAACACCGTTCCGCTTGTCCGTTTCCCGAAAATGGTCTGGCTGAATAACGAAATACTGAAAGCACCGGTCGAACTGGCTCATTTCGGCGAGAAGCCTTTACAGGTAGCAAACATCCGCTGGCAGATCTGCAACCGGGCAGGCGAAAACCTGGCACAGGGTAGTTTCGTAAAAGACCTTCCGCTAACCAACTGCATCCCGGCCGGCAACATCGAATATCCGCTGACCGGCATCGCAGCACCGACACAGCTCACCGTCAGCGTGGAAGTGAAAGAGACGAACAGCAGAAACGAATGGAACATCTGGGTATACCCGGCCAAACAGGAACCGATCGAACAACTGCCTTACATTGCCTCCGCCCTCGACGACCAGGCAATGACCCGGCTGGAAAAAGGGGAAAACGTTCTCCTGCTATTGGCTCCCGGACGCATCGCACCGGATAAAGGCGGCGACATCCGTGTCGGCTTCTCTTCCATCTTCTGGAACACTGCCTGGACAAACAAGCAACCTCCCCATACCCTCGGTATCCTTTGCGACCCGAAGCATCCGGCACTGGCCGCTTTCCCGACCGAAGGATACAGCGATTTCCAGTGGTGGGATCTGGTCAGCAATTGCAACGCAATGGTGTTGGATGATTTCCCGGCAGACTACCGCCCGGTGGTACACCTGATCGACGACTGGTTCACCAACCGCAAACTGGGTATCCTCCTCGAAGGGAAAGTGGGTAACGGTAAACTAATGGTGTGCAGTGCCGATCTGCAACGCGACCTCGACAAACGTCCGGCCGCCCGGCAGTTCAAACAGAGCATCCTGCAATACATGGCATCCGACCGCTTCAACCCGTCGGCGCCAATCAATCCGGCTTTGATCCGGGGCTTATACAAAAAGTAAACGAAAATACTTACATATTAAATTCATAAACAAACACACATGAAACGACTCTCTTTAATCGGCAAAATAGTCTTGCTATTTGCCTTTACGCTGGCTTTCCATGCCGGAGCACAGAACACGAACCTGAAAACCCGTTCCACCCAGATAGGAATAGACAACACAGGTCACTTCTCGTCCATCCGGGTGGAAGGCAAAGACATCCTGCATGCCGGCAAATATCCGCTTATAACCGTCTGTGCAGACAACAAACTGATCACACCGACCAAAATAACAGCCAGTGGCAACCAGCTAAAACTGACCATGTCCGACGGTGGAACAATCACCCTGAAACACAAGGAAAGCGACGTATGCATCACGTTGGAAGCGACTAATGTTCCGGATAAATATGAAGTATTGTTATTCGGCCCGTTAGCCGTAACTATCCACGATGTCGTAGGAGACGTTGTCGGCGTGGCGCAGGGCGATGGTCTGGCTTTCGGTATACAAGCGCTGAACATCAAAACGAACGCCGGTATTCCCGACGAATATGGCAAACTGGTTACCGAAACATACGGTTATTCAGGTAAATCAGCCGAACTGTCGGTTGCCAGCATCCCTGCTTACAAACTCGCCGCAGCCGACATTTCAGACGGTACCGTATTCCATTTCTCCGCCCGCAGAAGAAATAAACAGGAATACCGCCAGGTACAACAGATCGAGAAATCGCTGGTTCTCCCCGTAGAAGGCGAGGACGGCCCGATCAAAGGGGCAAAGATCGCTTTCTTCGGCAGTAAGAACACAGATGCCCTGGCACGTATCGGCGAGATCGAAGTGGAACAGGGACTTCCCCACCCGTTGTTCGACGGCGAATGGGGTAAGACTTCCCGCGCTGCCATGAAGTCCTACCTGATCTCCGACTTCTCGGAAGATAACTTCGACATGATCCTGGACAAGGCGAAAATAGCCGGCTTCGAATATGTCTACCACAGCGGCCCGTTCCTCGACTGGGGGCATTTCAACTGGGATCCCAAATTCACCAAAGGCGGCGATGAGGGCGTAAAGAAGATGGTCGACAAAGCCAAAGCACAGGGTATTGCCGTTGGTGTGCATACCCTCAGTAACTTCACGACCACCAACGATGCCTATGTCACCCCGGTTCCTTCCGAACATCTGCTGAAACAAGGCGTACTGACGCTCACCTCCGACCTGGATAAAGAGCAGACAGCCATCAAGATCAAAAAGTCAGACTTGTTCTCCATGCCTATGAGCCTTAATGCCATGCAGATAGACAAGGAGCTGATCACCTACGGCAGTATGGAAGACCAGGGAGATACTTACCTGTTGAAAGACTGTAAACGGGGTGCTTACGGCACGACAGCTTCCGCCCACGCACAAAAGACCCCGCTTTACAAATTGTGGGATTACCCTTATAAAACATTATTCCCGGATCTGGTTCTACAGGATAAGTTTGCCGACCGCCTGGCCGAGATCATGAACAAGACAGGCCTGCGCCAAATCTCATTCGACGGCCTGGAAGGTTGCTCCTATACCGGACAAGACGAATACGCCAACTCCCGTTTCGTTACCCGTTTCTACAACCAGCTGAACCATAACGTCCTGAATGATGCCAGCCGCCTGAGTCATAACCTCTGGCACATCCATACCCGCATGAACTGGGGAGAACCCTGGGGAGAAGCGATGCGCACGGGTCAGGTAGAAAACCGTATCAAGAACCAGCATTTCTTCCAGCGCAACCTTTTCCCGCGTATGCTGGGATGGTTCCTGATCCGTCTGGCCGACCGTAATTTCGAATGCTCGACCCTGGAAGACCTCGAATGGGCCTTATCCGAATCGGCCGGTTTCGACGCTGGTTATGCGATGACGATCAACAGCAACACCCTGCGCCGTCACGGACAGATAGACAAGTTGCTCGAAGCCATCAAGAACTGGGATAAACTACGTGAAGCACAGGCTTTCAGCGACGAACAGAAAGCTCGACTGAAAGATCCGCAAACAGAATGGCACCTGGAAAAGACAGACGAACAGACTTACAACCTGTATCCGCTTTCTATCTCCAAACATTTCCGCTGCAACATGGCTGAAATGCAACCGGGACAACCGGGCGGTGCCGACTGGTCATGGAGCAGCCCGTACGAAAGCGCCTATGCCATCCGTCTGAAAGTAGATGGCGACGGAACAATCAAAGACCCGTCGTTCACCACACCGAAAGGCGTTATCAAATTCCCTTGTGAGATATCGGATCGCCAGTACCTGCTCTATACCTTCGACGGCAAAGCAGTCGTTACCGACAAGAACTATAACGTGATCAGCGAAGTCACACCGCAAGGCAACGCCCTGCTTCCTGCAGGCTCTTCAGCCGTAGCCTTCTCCTGCGAACAAATCAGCGAGGATGCACCGGAAGTGATTATCCGCTATATTACCAAAGGGGCACCGGAGGTGATCCGCCTGAACAAGTAGAAAGATATTTATATCAGCCTTACTCTATTTAGTTTCTCCTTAATGAAACTTTTGTTTCAATAGGGAGAAACTTTTGTTTCATTAGGAAGAAACTAATACTTCATTTCATTAAACTGTTTCATCCTGTACTCTCTCGGAGAGCAACGCACCAGCTTTGAGAACAAACGGGAGAACTGTGACAGATTACCGATCCCTACCTTTTCAGCCACCTCGACGATCGACATATGCGAAGTAAGTAATAAAGTCTGTGCCCGTTCGATCCGTTTCATCTGAATATATTCGCAGGGGGGCATACCGATGATCCGTTTAAATATCTTCGAGAAATGATCGGAAGTGATACACATCCGGTCGGCCAGTGCCGTGACGGATATCCGTTGATCCAGATGCTTGTTGATATATTGAAGCGTCACATCCAGCTTTTCGTACGAGCTGTTCGCCTCCGGCACACGCAGGCAGTCTTCGGTGATAAAGCGGGAGAAAAGCTGCAATAAGATACCGCTGCTCTCCACTGTCGTTGAAAAAGAGGATACCGGGACTTCATTCTCTTTCGTATAGATATTCCGGTCGTTATCGTAATGCTTCGGATCGGATGTAGGAAGCGACTTATCCGGGTTCAAAGCCAGAAAACGTTCCATCAGCGAATAGTCCATTGGAGTAGCTGCGACCTGCAGGTTCATCTTCATCGGGTTACTGATGCCTTTACCACCTGTCGTCTCGTCAAAGAAACAGATATAATAGTGTTCCATGAAATCGTCGCACTCATAATTATGGAAGGCAAACTTAGGAATAAGGAAGAGCTGTCCGGGCAATAACTCATACCCTTTCTGGTTGATATACACCACTCCCCGCCCTTTTGTAATCAGGTAAAGGCGATAGAACGGACTGATCACATCCTGATAATTCCACCAGGTTTCAACCCGGGAATAGTCGGCATAAAGCAAAGGTAACGACAAATCATAAGGTGAATAAGATACAAGCATATCAGACAATTATGGGTTAACCGCCGTAAATGTAGAAATAATTTTCCAATTCACAATATCGGATTATGCAAAGTATCCGTCTTATTTTGTCAAAGTATATAGAAAGAGATACTTTATTTTTGTATCAGTATAACTTTCTAATCTAAATTCATCATGACGCGCCTTATTACCGTGTTACTTATTCTGTCCGGACTTCTCAGTCCGTCGATGCTCTCTGCGCAGGACTCCTGGCAAAGCCTGATAAACCGGCTTACCTATTACTCGCCCGAAAAATATAAATCGGCCGCTAATAACCTGAAAAAGAAATATCCTGACAGCTATCGGCCGGATGCCGGTTGGGAGAAGGCTGTCAGCGAACTGGAGACCAATAAAGAGACGTTGATCAGCGGCCTGAAAGCCAAAGACACAAAAGCGGAAAAACAAGCCACCAAGCTGTTGCAACAACTGGATGCCACCCTGCTGGCTAACCCGTTGCTGGCCGACAAACAGGTCGTTGCCATCCGCAGAACTCTGGGCGACAAAGCCCGTAAAGCCATGAGCGGCGAGCTGGGAATAGCCCCTTCCAACTTCCAGAACAACTCCGAGATAGAAAACCCCAAAGGGGGATGGACAAACGAATTTGTTTCACTCGACATCATCCCCGGCAAAATAAAACAAACCACACTCTATAAACCGGCACCCGGAATGATCATCACTGACCCGGAACCTCATTTCGACGGTAATAAACTCATGTATTCCTCTATCGGTTCATCCGACCACTGGCAACTGTTCGAACTCGACCTGAAGACCGGAAAGACCCGGCAACTAACCCCTGATACATATAAAGATTTCGACAGCTTCGACGGTTGCTACACCCCCGACGGACGGTATATCTTCTGCTCCACCGGCACCTTCCTCGGATTGCCTTGTACAGACGGAGGGAACAAAATGTGCGGATTATTCCTGTATGATCCGAAAACAGGGCGAACCCGCCAGTTGACTTACGACCAGGACAGCAACTGGGGACCAGTCATCATGGACAACGGTACCGTACTCTATCAGCGTTGGGAATATGCCGACCTGCCCCATTCCAACTCGCGCCTGCTGTTTACGATGAATCCAGACGGCACCACACAATCGGCCTTCTACGGTTCGAACTCCTACTTCCCGACCTCATTCTTCAATGCCCGCCCCATACCGGGACGGCCGTCGGCGGTAGTCGGTATTGCCTCCGGCCATCACAGCGTTTCACGCAGCGGACGCATGCTGATTATCGATACCAACAAAGGCCGTCATGAAGCGGACGGAGTCGTTGCCGAGATCCCGTATGCCGGCAAAAAAGTGGAGGCTATCGTTCGCGACCGCCTGCCCGACGGTATCTGGCCACAGTTCCTGCAACCGTATCCGTTGAACGATACCTACTATCTGGTGTCCATGAAAGAGAGTCCGGAAAGCTTGTGGGGGCTTTACCTGGTCGACACGTTCGATAACCGTACCCTGATTGCCGAAGAGGAGAACGTCGCTTACCTTGAACCGGTGTTGATGGACAGCCGTAAGACACCGAATGTAATTCCCGACCGTGTCGATCTCGCCTCTTCAACTGCTACCGTATTCCTGCAAGACATCTATGAAGGCGGAGGATTGAAAGGGATTCCGCGTGGGACAGTCAAGAAGCTACGCATCGGTTCATTCAACTTCAGCCCTTGGGGTCAAGGCGGATTGCTGGGCACCATCGGTATGGACGGGCCGTGGGACATCAAACGAATCCTGGGTGAAGTGGATGTCGAAGAAGACGGTTCGGCCATGTTTACCATCCCAGCCAATACGGCCGTATTCGTACAACCGCTGGATGCAGAAGGAAAAGCATTGCAAGTCATGAGAAGCTGGTTCACCGGCATGCCGGGCGAAACAGTCTCTTGTATCGGTTGCCATGAAGAAAAATCGACTATCGCCATTCCGAAGCGGACAAAAGCATCCTTACAAAAACCGCAGGCTATCAAAGAATGGTATGGAAAAGAAAGAGGATTCAGCTACCGCCACGAAGTACAGCCCGTTCTGGACAAATATTGCATCTCCTGCCACAATCAGGACAAACCCGGAAAGCCTTACCTGAAAGGGGACAAATGGATCGATGACTGGACTTCGAACATATCGGGAAGAGCCTGGAAAAACGGCGGACACTTTACACTCTCGTATGCCAACCTGCACCGTTACGTACGCCGGCCGGGTATCGAAAGTGATATGCACATGCTCGTTCCGATGGACGTGCATGCCGATCAGACCGAACTGATGCAGATTCTACAGAAAGGCCACTACGGTGTCAAGCTGGACAAAGAATCTGTGGAAAAGCTTTCCTGCTGGATAGACTTCAACGCTCCTTTCCACGGACGTCGTTCCGACATTCCAAAGTTTGAAGATGCAGAACAGAGCAACGAGCTGCGGGAATTATACCGTGAAATGTTCGGTACGCCTAAGTCGACAGCCGAATGGTTGCCTGAAATCCCGCAGAATATCGAACCGGTCCGGTTTGAGAAGGAACAAAAAGCAATAGGCGACACCTTACTGGAGAAATGGCCGATCTACAACCCGACAGAAAAGCCTTACGACCAATGGAACGACACCCAATGGAAGCAACTGGCTCTGGGTAACTTCCAGAAAAGCATCCCGCTGGGTAACGGCATCACTTTGGAACTGGTAAAAATACCCGCCGGCTCCTTTATCATGGGTAGCGACCGCCATCCGGACGAACTACCGCAGACCATCGTACAGATAGACAAACCTTTCTGGATGGGACGTTTCGAAATAACGAATGCACAGTTCAGGGCCTACGACCCGGCACACGACAGCCGCGACGAACACCGTCATGGTTACCAGTTCGGACGCAAAGGTTACTCAATGAACCATCCCGACCAGCCGGCTGTCCGTATCTCCTGGCAGGAAGCGATGGACTATTGCAAGTGGCTGTCGGAAAAGACAGGGATGAAATTCTCGCTCCCCACCGAAGCACAATGGGAATGGGCTTGCCGCGCAGGTAGCGACACACCGTTCTGGTATGGAAATATGTCCGCCGACTTCTCCGGCTATGCCAACCTGGGCGATATCAAGCTGAAAGAGTTCGCCGCCTGTACCGCTTATAAGTTCTACGAGAGCGCGATGGTCATCGAAAACCCGAATAAGTATGACGACTGGATTCCGCGCGACACCACTTACAACGACGGCGGCTTTATCTCCGAACCGGTGGGACGCTACATCCGTAACCCGTGGGATCTGTTCGACATGCACGGAAACGTATGGGAGTGGACATTATCGAGCTACCAACCTTATCCGTACAACGAGAACGACGGCCGCAACGGGGTCACCTCCGAAAACGGCAAGCGTGTCGTACGCGGCGGTTCCTGGTACGACCGCCCTTACCGGGCAACCTCTTCTTTCCGTCTGCCCTATCGCGAATACCAGAAAGTATATAATGTAGGATTCCGTGTAGTAATGACTGAAGAATGACAAAGTGTTGTTTAAAATATTTGTTTTGTATAGTAGTAGTAATTAGCACCTGTTGCTCGTGCAGCAACACCAGAGAGAAGTTACTTGTTTCCGGCTGCGGCTGGAAACAGGTAGCGATCCTGGACAAAGCGACAGGCACGATCGAGTGGAGCCATCCGCTCAACCCCGGGGAAGACTGCAACGACGTAGAGATTACACCGGATGGCCATATCCTCTATGCCTATACTTCCGGTGCCCGCCTCATCACCCGCGACCAGCAAACCGTCTGGGACTTCAAAGCCCAAAAGGGAGAAGAACTGTTTACCGCCACCCACCTGCCCTCCGGCAATTATATGCTGGCGATCTGCGGCAACCCATCCCGTATCGTGGAACTCAATGCCAACGGCCAGCCGGTAGACGAACTACAATTCGACACCAGCATCACCGGTGTGCACGACCAGTTCCGCCAGATCGTGAAGACTCCGCAAAACACCTACCTGATACCGCTTATGGGGAAAGGGGAAGTCGTTGAAATGAACAAAAACAAGGAAATAGTCAACCGGACTGAATGCGGTGGTAATCCGTTTGCCATCCAGATACTGCCTGACGGAAACTGGCTGGTATCCTGTGGCGATGCGCATAACTTCGTGGAGATCGATCCCGCCGGAAAACAGATCATCCGAAATGTCGGCGACGACGACCTGCCGGACATCTCCCTCCTATTCGTGGCCGAACTTGTCCGCTACAAGAACGGCAACACATTGATAAGCAATTGGAACGGACACAGCCAGGATAAATCGCAGCCGCTATTGGTTGAGATAGATCCCGACAACCGGGTCGTATGGACGCTTCCTCTGCATCCGGATATAGTCAATATCTCGGCGGTCTATTCATTTCAGGAATAACAGGCCTTAACTACCATACTTTTACACTATAGTGCTGACAACCTTAACACTACTATGCTAATACTGTTAACACTATAGTATGAGTTGTACTGACACTACTATTCAAAAAGGATACGGAAACGGGTCAGTCCGTCTGCATACGTACGCAGGGAGAAAGAGCAGTTCTGCTTCTGCAACACTTCGCGGATAAAGATCAGGCCGATCCCCTGCCCGTTCGGTTTGGTGGAGAAGAAAGGGCTGAATAGCTTGGCCTCGGTTTCCTTGTCGATCCCTTTACCTGTATCGGCTATTTCCAGGCAGACCGGATGATGCGAAGTGCGGATGTAAATCTGCCCGTCATGGTCGATCGACTCCGCTGCATTCTTTATGATATTGACCAGCACCTGCTCGAAAAGGGCACTGTCGAGCTTTACGACAGGCGAAACTTCGTCGAGCTCCATGATAATCCGGATATTACGGTTCCGGCAAATCGTCTCCATAAACCGCTTGCAGGAAGTAACGACCGCATTCAGTTTATGGTTTACCGCCTGCGGCTCGGGAATACGTACCACATCCGCGAAGTTCGTGATGAAATGGCTCATGCTGTAACAACGTTCGATGGAGACACGCAATACCTCGCATATATCTTCCGTATTTTCCAGTTCGCTGAAGGTCGATTCGAGCGTATCCAGGGTGGAAGTTATACCGGCCGTCGTATTATTCACCTCATGGGCGATCATGCGGATCACCTTTTCATACGCTTTCTTTTCCGCTTTAAATACTTCTTGCGTCAGCACTTCCACCAGGTAGAAAGAATGATGAAACCCACGGTCTACGAAAGAGGAATGGGTACATTTATAGATATTGGCATCATTCAGGCGGATGGTCTGCGACTCGTACAAAGGGATATTCACCAGTTCCGCAGCCAACGGCGAGTCTATATCGGTCAGGGATTTACCGGCAAAACCGACGGTAGACGGTTGTCCAAACATTTTATGTGCCGCCGGATTGACAGACAGGATCACATTATCCAGATTCAACATGATAACGCCCATCGGAGAAGCATTGATCAGCAGGTCGAGGAAATGGTTCTGCTCCCGCAGATGCAAACGCTCGTTCTTAAGCTGCTCCATCATCTTATTGAAGATATCGACAATACGGTCGGCCTCTTTCTGCCCTACCCGGCTCAGGCGGGAACTGAAGTCCTGCTCCTTCAGAAGCTCCATACCGTTTCCGATAATATCCAGCGGTTTGATGATACGGCGGTAGAAAAGGATCAGATAAAGAACGGAAATGAACACCAGTCCCTCCACGACAAAAAACATGACGGAGGAGTAATTATAGAATACGTGATAGGTCATCACCCCCATCACGGTCAGCAACAATCCGGTCAATATCCAGAACAGTCCTTTTACCCTCATCCGTCTGTCATTTATTTATCTGTGGGAATATCATATTTCTCCAAACGGCGATACAGGGCAGCCCGGCTGATACCGAGCGCAGAGGCCACATGCGACAGGTTGCCGTTATGCGTTTCAAGCGCCTGCAGGATCGTTTGCCGTTCTATTTCATCCAGCGTCATACCTTCGAAACTGGCGGCACTTCCTTTTGCTACGGTCTGGGGGGTTCCCAGGTTCAGGCACTGGCTTTCAAAATCAGCCACGTCCAGCAACGATTTGCCGGAGACGAGCATCGTCCTTTCCACCAGGTTCTTCAGTTCGCGGATATTGCCCGGATAAGGAAGACGTTGCAAGAAAGCCTTTGCATCAGCAGAGAAATCGACACGGGGCAAACCGTTCACCTCCGATTGCTTATCCGCAAAATAACGCGCCAGCAAAGGGATATCGTCTTTCCGTTCCCGCAAAGCAGGCAGATGGATCGTGATCAGGTTGATACGATAGAACAAGTCTTCGCGGAACGTACGGGCGGCTACCATTTCTGGCAGGTTACAGTTCGTAGCGCTCACCACACGGATATCCACTTTCCGGGGACGGCTGTCGCCCAACACCTCAAAAGTCTGATCCTGCAATACACGCAACAGTTTCACCTGGCAGGACAATTCCAGATCGCCTATCTCGTCCAGGAAGATCGTGCCTTTGTTTGCCATCTCGAAACGCCCGGTACGGTCGATATAGGCATCCGTAAAGGCACCCTTCTTATGTCCGAACATTTCACTTTCAAAAAGGCTTTGGGACAATCCGCCCAAATTGACCTTCACAAAAGCCTCCTTCACACGCGGACTGTTTGCATGGATAGCTTCCGCGATCAGTTCCTTCCCGGTTCCGCTTTCGCCGGTGATCAGTACCGAAGCATTGGTCGGGGCGATCCGTGAAACCGTACCCAGCACGTCCATCAGTGCGTCACTCTGTCCGATGATCTTGGCAAAATGGAATTTATTGTCCGCATCGTTCCGGTTGAGCGGAGCCTTCTCTATTTTCTTCTGCTCATTCAGTTCGAGAGCCGTACGGATCGATTTGAGCAGCACCAGGTTGTTCCAGGGCTTGGTTATAAAATCGAAAGCGCCGGCTTGCATTCCCTGCACAGCCAGCGAAATTGAACCCCAGGCAGTCATCAGGATGACCGGCACATCGGGTTGAAATATCTTTACCTGTTTCAATAATTGAATTCCTTCTTCTCCCGTCGTAGTCAAGGTAAAGTTCATATCCATAAGGATCAGCTGCGGCATCTCTTTGCGCACGATCGCCAACGCTTCTTCAGGCCCCGGAACAGCTTCCGGTTCAAAGCCTGCCCGCTTCAGCAAAAAGGAAAGCGAAGAACGAACAACTGCATCATCATCTACAATTAATATCATATCGGTGTCTTTTTGGGTTTGTAAAGATACGAATTATCTCCTTACTATTTCTTCAAAATCGGCATCCAGATTACGATCGTTGAGGAAGTCGTAAAGAGTGACACTACGCACATTGTAGAAATAATTCCAGAAACCGTACAACTCGCGGATATGCTTTTGCTTGGCATCGTCTTTGGATTGCTGGGCGTCGTTCAGGTCGAGGATATTGATCTTACCGATCATAAAGGTTTCTATCGAGGTCTGATAACGCTTCTGTGCAATCTCGTCGGCTTCGGCTGCTATTTCCAGTTGGGCGGCCTGGTTGTTGAAGTTCTCCACCAACAGGAATATATTCTGGTTGAACGTCATCTGATTCTGGCGGTTTTTGGAAAGTACCACCTCGCGGTTCGACTCGGCCACTTTTACCTTCCCTTTCCGTTTGCCCCAGTCGAGGAGCGGGATACTGAAACCGACCTCTACCACCTGGTTATCCTTCAGCGGATTGTAAGCTCCGGCAAAATCATAATCTTTTCCGGTATACCCCACGGAAGCAAACAGGTTTATATCGCGACGCTTCCCTTTGGCGGTGGCTACGGCATAGTCGGCTTCCAGTTGTTCACGTAGGATACGTTTCGCAAACGAGTTATTTTCCTGCGCCTTTTCCAATACATCCTGGTAGACCAGACGCATATCGGGTACGGATTCGGGGATAACCGGCTCTATCACATCTTCTTCGCTCAACCCCAGGAAAGAACGGAGCTGGAACATATTCGCATTCAGGTTCGACTGTGCTTCCGTCAGTTTGCCTTTCGCCTGCAAAGCAGATAGTTTGAGCTGCATCAACTCACTTTCGGAGATATGACCGATCTTACGTTTAGCGACAGCTATCTCATATAGTTTATTGGCATTCTCGAGGTTTTGCTCCGAAGTGAGCAGGTTCTCTTTTGCCAGCAGAAGGTTAAAGAAATAGGCGATCGTAGAGATGGTAACCTCTTCCACACTCTCGATATAGGCGGCTTTCGCCTCCTGATAACGTACGGGCTCAATACGGCGTTTCCATTTCTGGTCGTTCACCCCGAAGATAGGCTGTGTCAGGGTCAGCCCGATCGGGACGCTCATAAATTCATTGTAGGCACCGTGGCCGAGCTGACGTGAAAAGTTGAGCGACGTATTCAACGAGATCTTACCTCCGGTCAGCGCAATGTTCTGATCGATGGAGATAGCCCCGTCCATAGATAGGTTATTGTCCTGCACAAACGCATAGGTACCATCCGGCTGTTGGTTACGGCTGTATTGCTTGCTGTAGCTGGGGATCGTTCCTTTGAAATTCATTTCCGGCAACTGGTCTGCTATGTGGGTGCGGTATTCCCAGTAAGACGTTTTCAGTTCGTTGAGGGCTACAGCGGCATCCACCGACTGGAGTTGTGCCAGGCTAATCGCCTCTTTCAGGGTCAGTTTCACTATATTCTCCTGTCCTTCCGCATGCAAGCCGGATACGGTCAGCAACAAAGATGCGATAGCTATATATATCTTTTTCATTGTGATAAATGTTTTTGCCATTCCACAGGCAAAAGCTATGCCAAAAAGATATACAACTGATTTACTGAATCATAGCCACCTTCGATAGTGTCCGATAATGAACAGTGTGTCCGATATCGTTTCTTCTCCTTTCGTATACCTATTATATTTCGATTTATTCTGCCGCGATTGCTCCGTATGAAATACAGATTTATTACCTTTGGAGGTCATAGAAAACAACTTACACTTATGTGAAACCATAACAAAGATAAAATGAAAAGCTTATTGGTATTTTTGATGATCGGCGTATCATCCGTAATGGCCCAGACTGAAAAGATCGACCTGGCTATCGCCCAGAAGATCAAACAGGAAGAACAACTGAATTCCGACATAGAGCGGTTATCTTACCGCCTGCTGGACTATGCCGGCCCCCGCCTGACTGGGTCTGACGGGATGGAGAGAGGTTATAAAGTAGCCAAAGAAATGATGGAGGAATACAACCTGTCTAATCCCCGCATCGAATTTGCCCGTGACTGGCCACGTGGCGGATGGGATATCGAAAAGGCTTACGCCGCAATGACGTTACCTTATTATATCCCCGTCTTTCCGGCTCCGGTAGCCTGGACGAATGGTACAAACGGGCCGGTAAAAGGGGACGTTGTATTGATCACTGCCACAAACGACGAAGAATTGCAGGCATTGAAAGGAACACTGAAAGGAAAGATCGTACTGATGCCATCTGTTACGGATTATAAGATCAGTTTCGAACCTATGGCCCGCCGGCATACAGAAGAGTCTTTAAAGCAAACGGCCGAATATCCGATCACTAAAGTACAGCCTCGTCGCCGCAGACCCGCCCAGGCCATCGAAGGAAGTGAGTTGTCTTATGCCGAAATACTGAGTTTTGTACACAAGGAGAATCCGGCCGTCATTATCCATGAATCGGGGAATTACAGTGTTCCGGGATTAAACTTCCATAAATTAGAAGAAGCCGGCCCCGTACCTTGCGAACTAAATATTGCCTGCGAAAACCACGGCTTGATGGAACGCTTGATCAGGAACGGTGAAAAGGTTGAAATGGAAGTCGATATCGCCGTTAAATTCGAGTCTGACCGCAAGATATATAACGTCATAGCCGAGATACCCGGCACCGACCCCAAACTAAAGGACGAACTGGTCATTATCGGCGGTCATCTGGATTGTTATCACATGAGTCCGGGAGCTGGTGACGATGGTGCCGGATTTATTGCCATGCTTGAAGCCATGCGTATACTGAAAGCCATCGGTGTACAACCGAGACGTACGATCCGTGTCGCTTTCTGGGGTGGTGAAGAAGTGGGGCTGCATGGTTCGAGCGGGTATGTGGAGCAGTTTGTGCAAGACCCGGTAACCAAAGAGAAAAAGAAAGAATACAATAAGATATCCGCTTACTTCAATTCCGATTATGGCCCGGGAAAATTCAGGGGTATATTTACCCAGGATAACCTGCAGGTCTATCCGATCTTTACAGACTGGATGCAGCCCTTCCTGGATACAGGCTTTACGACTGTATCCAACCGGAGCGTCGGCAGTACGGATCATATACCTTTCGACAATGCGGGTATTCCTGCTTTCCAATTTATCCAGGATCCTATAGAGTGGGGACGCCATTCGCATCGCACACAGGATTTTTCCGACCGCCTGGTACTGGACGATATACGCCACAACGCAGTTATCGTCGCCTGGTTTGCTTATAATGCAGCAATGAGGGATGAGATGATGCCCAGGAAATAATAGTCAACTTTGTAGGGGGCAGGATTGCCCGCTACCTACAAACGTCATATATCCCTTACAACAAACACATAATCTCCCGATCCGACTTCGACACAATAGAAACCATCTGCGAACCCGGCTGCTTTTACATCCTGTACAGTATCCAGCGGACGACCGCTTTCCGTTATTTCCGAACCGGTCGATGAAGGGAGACAGATACTGGCTGTTGCATTGACCGGGATCGTTACCCGAAGTTCAAATGTATTATCCTCTTTCTTCCAATTGCTTACAATCGGGCCGTTCACTGAACGATAAGTACAGTTTACCCATGTCAGGTCACCGGCCGGTTGCGGTTTGATCCGGATTTTACTGAAACCGGGAGCCATCGGGTTTATTCCGGCCAACGACTGATAAAACCACTCTCCTACACTACCGAACATCAGGTGGTTTTGAGAATATACATTATCCGAATACTTCCAGGTTTCCCATAAGGTTGTTGCTCCGGATTCGAGCATATGCCCCCAGCCGGGGAAATCCTTTTTCGTGACCATTTCATAGGCAATATCATTCCGGTTATTCTGACGCAATACTTCCAGAATAGCAGGAACACCGAAAATGCCGGAAGCGATATGTCCGTTCCATTTCCCGATAGCTTTCAGAAAGACAGTAAAGACAGCTTCCTTTTCACTCTCCGGTACCAAATCATAAAAGAGGGCAAACGCCTGAGCAGCCTGTGTGGCATTTGCCACTTCCCCTGTTTCGGGTTTCACGAATTCTTTTATAAATGATTCCTTTATATCCGCTGCCAACAGGGAATATTCCTGTGCATCCTTCGACCGGCCTGTCAATGAGGCAAACTCAGCCAATAAGATCACATGATGATAATAATGCGCGGTAGCGAACAAGGCGGGAACGCGTTCTTCCAGGCTCTCATGATCGTTGATGCAAGTCCCGATCCGGTTCTCTTTCGCTTTTGAACGAAGGAATTCAACCTGTTTGCGCAAGATCGGATAAAAGGTCTTTATTGTCCGCAGGTCACCATAATATTCATACAACTGCTTCTGCATGAAAGCGAAAGCCAGTTGCCACCCGATCGGGCCGGAGTCGTCCCCCAGTCCCATATCGGCTATCCCGTTATAAGGAGCCGTTTCGGTCATTCCCCCTTCGGGGCGCTGGTCGTTGGCAAAATCATGGAGCGCCTTCCGGTAGAAGTTCTCCATGTCGTAGAACCAACAGAACGTACGGGCAGTCCCGACAATATCGCCGCCATAACCGAACTTCTCACGTGCCGGACAGTCGGATTGCACACTGAAAAGATTACTGCGGAACGTATAATCCAGCACTTTATCCAAACGGTTCAGCATCGGATCGGAACATTCGAAAGACCCGGTTCTTTGCAGATCTGCACTCAGCCGGATCCCTTCCACATCCGACAAGGACGGGCGGCCGGGCCATCCTGTTATCTCCACATACCGGAAACCGTGGAAGGTAAAGCGGGGCGACCATATCTCTTCCCCCTCTCCTTTCAACGTATAGACATCTTCCTGCCAGGCAGTCTGCGGTTGACCGGCAGTTTCCCAATCGGCATCCCAGACTCTTTTCTGCTGTCCGGCAACGGAAGTCATCACATTTAGGCTTCCGTCCGAATAAATATCTTCCCCGTAACGGATCCTGACAGTCGAGCCTTTCGCACCTCTAACCCTAATACGCGCCACACCGGCAAAGTTTTGCCCCATATCGAAGACAAACTCTCCCGGACGCGTTTCCGTCATCCTCACAGGTTTGATTACTTCTATCTCCCGGATAGGCGGTTGCATTTGAGCCGTCAGCTGTCCGGCCGGGGCATCAGCAACCGGCACAGCCTGTTTCCAGCGGCTGTCGTCAAATAGGCAAGTATCCCAACCGTCTATCTCATTGCGGGCATCATACTGTTCACCGAGATAGACGTTGTTACGCATAACCGGGCCGGTAGTTGTTTTCCAGCTTTCATCCGTACAGACCGTCTCCACCGACCCGTCGGTATACCGGATACGAAGCTGTGCTTTCAGGCAAGGGCGGCCGATCGTCAGGTATTCCCGTAACGGTTTGAAAATACGCATAGGCAGCGGGTTGTAATATCCGTTGCCAAGCATGACCCCGATCGCGTTTTCTCCCGAACCGATCAACGGGGTTACATCATAGGTACTATATAATATTTGTTTACCGTAATTCGTCCAGCCCGGATCAAGGACATGGTTGCCGATACGTTTACCGTTCAGGCTGGCCTCGTAATATCCGATACCGGCAATATACAGACGCACTTCCTGCACCGTTTTAGCGGGACGGAACGTTTTACGGAAAAGCGGGGACGGATCGTCTTTATAGAAATCTTCCTCTTTCTCCGGAGCCTTCGAACCATCACCGATCCAGACAGCTTTCCAGTCTGCCGGAGACAGCATGGAAGTTTCCCAAAAGGCCGGCTCACTCCAAGCGGACACTCCCCCTTCCCGGTCATAGGCGCGGACACGCCAGTAGTAACGGGTAAAAGGCTTCAACTTCCTGCCGGAGTAAACGATATTTACATTTTGGCGGCTGTTAACTTTCCCGCTTTTCCAGACCAACCCTTTCCCGTTCCGAAGATCGTCTTCCTTCAAAGCGACTTGTATCTCATAGGCTGATTGCAACTGGTTACGGGCTTGCGATTCCAACTGCCATCCCAGCACCGGATTTTTCACATCCACTCCTAACGGGTTTTCCACATACTCGCAGGTCAACTCCTTCAATTGTAAGGATTCGGCTCCGGCAAATAGTGCAATATTTGCCAGGAGACAGATAAGTATTCCTATTCTTCTCATAATCATACTAATTTAACAGGGCCAATCATTCCTACCGACAACTGATACACACAATTACCGTACCATTTACATTCCAGACTTTCCCCATTCAGGATCACTTCCGAAGCACCGCAGACCTTTCCTGCAGGCTCTCTTTTGCCGTCACTTTATCACCGTTCCACCACCAACAGACAAAAGGTTTTGTGTAAAAAGTTAACTTCGTAAATGTAGATAAAAACTTTATAACAGGAACTAGCTGAAGCACAGAAAATAATAAAATCACGAAACTTTGAATACAGTGTCATTATTGTAACTTTTAATATCAATTATGCAACGTTTGTTCCCGGGAGAAAGAGTACTTTTACCAACTATTTTAATATATCTTTTCACTAGATAGAAAAGTAATCAAAAGATCAAGAAGAATTGGATAGTTCAATATTTAAAAGTTTTAAGCCAATTAGAATCATTGTCTTTTATGGGGCAAGCCTGCGGCACAAGGCGTTGCCTTGTTGAAAAACCATCTTCGATTATTCAATTATTTCTAGTTTGATTACGAAGCCTAACTATCGCAGGCTATTTATCAATTGAAAAACATCCATCTTCATTAATCACTTTTCAGACTAATATTTCTGATATACAGCAACATACACTGAAGTTCCGCTCGGAGAATATATTTCCTTCAGATACGGAACTTCAGTGTAAAGCATTAAGGTATAGCACTTTTCGTCTGAAAAGTGATTTATGAAGATAGAGTAAAATTAATATACCCTACTTAGTAATTGAACATACCCTTTAGGGAAGAAAGGCTTACCCTATAGAGTAAATGAGCCAGCCCTATAGTGCAGCAACTCCCGCTTAACTATGCCATCGGCTTGTCTTAGGCTAGCTGACTGCCGGAGCTATTCCCATTGGCTGCCGGAGCTATTTCAAATGAGTACCGAGCCATTTTATTTAGCTGCCGGGCTCTTCTGAAAAACCTGCCGGCCTTTTCTAAATAATATGCCGGATACTATTCTGACAGAAGTTATCCCATTATCAAAACAGTTGAGTTATCCCGGGAATAAACTATATTTGTATCTGTTTAATTCATAAACAAATACATCATGAAAGTCAAAAACTCTACAATCCCTGCGGACAGTCTGATAAACAAATACCTCCCGGCAAACTATTCGGATGCATTCGAATGTGAGATAACGACAGAGAAGAAGATTACTGCGGATGATATTCTGATCTCGTTATGGACAGATATGCCGGATTGGGTAAACAAACTATTCAAACTGCGTAATTTATTGGTAAAACCATTTGGCCTACAAGCCGGAGAAAAGGAAAAGCCGGACATTGAAAGATGTATCCGGACAGGAGAAAAGACTCCTTTAGCCAACATCACCGACAAATCACCCAACGAAACCATTATGCAGTTGGACGACAAACACCTCTGTGCTTACCTCTCCATCCATATGGAAGATCTCGGAGAAAACCGCAAAAAGATTAGATGTATTACCGTCGTACATTTTCATTACTGGCTGGGATATGCCTATTTTTATGCCATATGCCCTTTCCATTACCTGGTAGTAAGAGGAATGTTGAAACATATACTGAGACCAAGCGCCTTAAAAACGAATAAATAGCAGATTTACAGCTTCTCTGATTGATATTTGAAAGCTTTTGACCGATTACTGCAACCCGGTCAGAGCGAATTTATGTTCTTTTGCCTACGAAAAAATGATTAAAATGTCGTACTCATTTAAGGGGGGCCTTCCCTTTTTGAGTCTGACTAATTAAATCGACCTTGTCTAACGGTAAGGACATAAATGAAAAACTATATATCATGAGAAATGTATCTTTAATGTGTATCTTGTTTTCGTGGCTGCTTTGCGCTTGTAGCGGCCCTTCAAACTATTTTGAACCCGAAAAGCAGAATGCACTCCGCGCCCCCTCCTATCCGTTGGTAACGATCGACCCGTACACAAGCGTATGGTCGTTTACCGATCAGTTGAATGAAGATGCTACCCGTCACTGGACAGGTAAAAAGCAGCCGTTGCTGGGCGTTGTCCGGGTAGACGGTAAACCGTACCGTTTTATGGGTGTGGAGGATCTGCCGCTTAAGGTCATCCTTCCCACAGCCGCCAAAGAGAAATGGGAAGCCGCCTATACCGAAAAAGAACCGGCTGCCAACTGGATCAAGCCCGACTTCAACGATGCTTCCTGGACAAAAGGACAGGCAGCCTTCGGTACCCCCGACATGCCGGATCTGTCTACCCCCTGGAACAGTAAGGATATCTGGGTACGGAGAACATTCGACCTCACCGAAGATTACACGTCACAACCGCTATATCTCGAATATTCGCACGATGATATTTTTGAATTATACATTAACGGTATACAGGTGATCTCGACAGGCTATGTCTGGAAAAACAATGTGCTGTCCGAACTCCCCGCAGAAGTGAAAGCAACCCTGAAACCCGGCAAGAACGTTATTGCCGCCCATTGCCACAACAAGACCGGAGGCGGTTATGTGGACTTCGGCCTGTTCAGAAAGGAAGAGAACAAAACATTCTTCCAGGAAGCCGCCGTCCAGAAATCTGTCAACGTACTACCGACCCAGACATTCTATACATTCGAATGCGGCCCGGTCGAACTGGATGTTATCTTCACTTCTCCTTTATTAATGGACGACCTGGACTTGATGACAAGACCGGTCAACTATATCTCTTACCAGGCCAAATCGCTGGACGGACAGAAACATGACGTACAGATCTATATGGAAGCCACCCCGCAACTGGCCGTCAACTCCGACAACCAGCGTGTATCCTTCGACCGGGAAGAGAAGAACAATATCACTTACCTGAAGACAGGAACCACCGAACAGCAGATACTTGCCCGGAAAGGGGACGATGTACGCATCGACTGGGGATATTTCTACCTTGCAGCCGGCACGGATGCCAACACGACAATGACGATGGGCCCGTATCATGCCACCAAGCAGGACTTTGCCGTCAACGGTAAACTGCCCGTAAACACCAACCTCGAAGGACTCTCATCCGATATGCAGGAAGAGATGAGCGTGTTGGCCTACAGCCACGACCTGGGTAGCGTATCGTCGCCCGTCGGTAACTTCCTGATGATCGGATACGACGACCTGTATGCTATCCAGTATTTCAACGACAACCGGATGGCCTACTGGAAACACAACGGGCAGAAGAATATCGGACAGGCTTTTGAAGAAGCGAACAACGACTATGCTTCCGTCATGAAACGCTGCCGCCAGTTCGATACGCAACTGATGAACGATGCGGAAAAAGCCGGAGGTAAAGAATATGCCGAACTGTGTGCAATCGCTTACCGCCAGGCAATTGCCGCCCATAAACTGGTAGAGGACAAAGACGGCAACCTGCTGTTCCTTTCCAAAGAGAACTTCAGCAACGGCTCTATCGGTACGGTCGATATTACTTATCCGTCGTCACCGCTGTTCCTGATCTATAACCCCGAATTGTTGAAAGGGATGATGAACCCGATCTTCTATTACAGCGAAAGCGGCAGGTGGAACAAACCGTTCGCAGCCCACGACGTGGGTACTTACCCGCAGGCCAACGGCCAGACATATGGGGGCGACATGCCCGTGGAAGAAAGCGGCAACATGCTGATCCTGACAACCGCCATTGCCCTGCGCGAAGGAAATGCCGAATATGCAAAGAAACATTGGGAAACACTGACTACCTGGGCAAACTACCTGCTGAAGGAAGGGCTCGATCCGGAGAACCAGCTTTGTACGGACGACTTCGCCGGACACTTTGCACACAATGCGAACCTCTCCATCAAAGCGATCATCGGTATAGCCGGATACGGTAAACTGGCCGATATGCTGGGCGATAAGGTGACTGCCGAAAAATATATTTCCGCCGCCAAGGAGATGGCGATGAAATGGTCTTCTATGGCTAATGCAGGCGATCATTACCGTCTGACTTTCGACCAGCCCGCCACCTGGAGCCAGAAGTATAACCTGGTATGGGACAAATTGTTCGGAATGGGTATCTTCCCGCAGGAAATAGCAGGCAAGGAAATGGCTTACTACCTGACCAAGCAGAACACCTACGGCCTGCCGCTCGACAGCCGCAAGACATATACCAAATCGGACTGGATCATGTGGTCGGCCTGCCTTACAGACAATATGAATGATTTCAGCCAGCTGGTATCGCCCATATATAAATATGCGAACGAGACGACTACCCGCATGCCATTAAGCGACTGGCATGAAACGACGAATGCCAACTCGGTAGGTTTCCGTGCCCGTTCCGTTGTAGGCGGTTACTTTATGAAGATGCTTGAAAAACAAATGTATAAGGGAGCCCCTGCGGCGGCTCCTTCTTTGACCAATGCACCTGCCATGCAGAAAAGCGAACTATTTATGGAATTACCGGACGATTGCCCTACCCCCGACGGGATGGCAATCGCACCGAACGGTGACCTGATCCTGGCCTGCCCCAACTTTGCCGACCTGGCAAAGCCGGCTTGCCTGATGCGGATCACCCGGGACGGAAAGATCAGCAAATGGCTGGATGTCCCGGTATTACCGGAGACAGGATGGGCTGCCCCGATGGGTATCACGTTCGATGATGAAGGAAACTTATTCATCTGTGATAACCAGGGATGGAGCGGCGCAGAGAAAGCCAGGAACAAGGGAAGATTGTTGTGTTTAAGGCTGAAAGATGGCAGGTTGGACGAAACCATTGTGGTCGCTTCGGGAATGGAGCACCCCAATGGGGTTCGTTTCCACAACGGCAAACTGTATGTGACGCAAAGCTCCCTGTCCGCCATCCAGGATCCGTCGGGCTTACTGGTAAGCGGGGTATATTGTTTCGACAAGAACGACAAGAACATAAAAGTGACCAATACGAAAGCGGATAAGAACCTCATCACCACCGTCATTACGAAGAACAAAGCTGTTCAGTACGGACTGGACGGCATCGTATTCGATAAAGAAGGTAATTTATATGTAGGTAACTTCGGCGACGGCACTATCCACCGGATCACATTCGACGGCACCGGCAAAGTTATCGGAAACGATATCTGGGCACAGGATCCTTCACAGCTGCGCACCACCGACGGGATGTGCATCGACGATGACGGCAATATCTGGGTAGCCGACTTCTCCGAAAACGCTGTTGCCCGTATCGACAAGAACGGCCGCATACAGCGTATCGCCCAAAGTCCCGACTGCGACGGTAGCGACGGAGGACTGGATCAGCCGGGAGAACCGATCGTATGGAACGGCCAGGTGATCGTCTCCTGCTTCGATATCGTAACAGGGCCGGACAAGGTAAACACCGGACACGACAAGCCTTTTACACTAGCTAAATTACAACTTAACTAATAGATTATAACCTACTAACATCATGAAACACTACTTATCTACATTCGCCGGATCGGCCATATGCGGAGGCTTTGCCTTCGGTATCTGGCCGGAACTCTGGAAAACTTACGGACTGATGGGCGGTTGGCTGGCGGCCACGCTTATCATTGGGATCATGTGGTATATGAACCATTACAACGGAGCGATATTGAATCCGGAAGGAAAGATATGGCTGGATCAGGGATGGTGTATCGGCTCTGCCGGTATTGCCTGGGGGATCGTCCGCTTTCAGGGCGACTTCGGAGGCTTCTTCCTGGCTGCCCCTACCCTGGTTTGTTGTCTTATCGGAGGCGCTCTGGCCGGACTCACCATCTGGGTGATGCGTTCGTGCGGTAACCGCCTGTCTAAAGAAGAGGAGACTACGGTATGAGCGAGTGGTTACAGACTTACAATGAACTGTTCGGCATGTACAATGCCGGTATCATAACCAGTATATTCGGTTCGTTCGCCGTCACTTTCACGGTGATATTCTGCTGGCCTAAACTGGTCAGGGACTTCGGGGCAAAAGGTGGATTTATCGCCGCCGCATTGATCATCGGAACGTTCTGGCTGGTCAACCATAAATTGCCCGGTTTCGGTTTCTCTACCGGTCTGGCCACGGATGCAAGCGGCTTGCCGATGCAGTTCAGCCTGATCCATCAGGGTGCGCGGGGCAGTGCTCCTTGGGTAGATATGGGCTGGGCCATTGCTATGGGGTTTGTGGTATGCGATACGCTCTGCGGCCCCAAAGGCAAACGGTGGGGCTTATTGAAAGAGGCTTTCCCGCGCTGGGTGGTTATTATTGCCGGAGGGATCGTCGGAGGTATTCTGGTCGGGCTGATCGGATATACGAATGCTGCATTATAAATAATATTCTATAGACCATGTCAAAATACGTTATTGCACACGACTTAGGTACGAGTGGCAACAAGGCGACTTTGTTCGACGAAGAGGGCAAGCTCATTGCTTCCCATGTAGCCGCCTACCGTACCGATTACGCTGCCGGCAACCGGGCGGAACAGAATCCGGACGATTGGTGGAAAGCAATCGTTGAAACAACAAATGCTTTACTGCAAATCGTCTCGTCCGCCGATATCGCCGGGGTTGCCCTGAGCGGCCAGATGATGGGCTGCTTATGTATCGATAAAAAAGGGAATCCGCTTCACCCTCACCTGCTTTATTGCGACCAGCGTTCGCAGGAAGAAGAAGCCTTCCTGACGGAGAAGATCGATCCGCTTCACTTCTATGAGATAACAGGCCACCGCATCAGCGCATCTTATTCCATAGAGAAACTGATGTGGATACGGAAACACCTGCCGGAAGTATTCGCTAATACCTATAAGATGCTCAACGCTAAGGATTACATCAACTTCCGTCTTTGCGGCACGATAGCCACCGACCCGTCGGATGCATCCGGTACGAATGCCTACGACCTGAACCGCTGGGCATGGAGCGAGGAGATCATCGACGCTGCCGGACTGGATATGTCGCTGTTTCCGGAAGTTCGTTCCTCTATCGACGTGATAGGCGAAGTAACGGAAGAGGCTTCGAAAGCGACCGGACTCCGTAAAGGCACCCCGGTGATCTGCGGAGGTGGTGACGGTAGCTGTGCCGGAGTAGGCGTAGGCTGTGTAGCCCCGGGTACTTCCTACAATTATCTGGGTTCTTCTTCCTGGGTAGCCCTGACCGTGGAAAAACCCGTCGTAGACGAACAGCGGCGCACCATGAACTGGGCACACGTCGTCCCCGGAATGCTGCACCCGTCGGGAACCATGCAGACGGCCGGCGCTTCCTACAACTGGATGGTACAGCAACTCTGCCAACTGGAACAGGAAGAAGCCAGGCTACGGAAAGGGAATGTATATGAACTCATCGACGAGCAGATACGGCAATCCCCGATAGGCGCCAACAAGCTGTTGTTCCTCCCCTACCTGATGGGCGAACGCTCGCCGCGTTGGAACGTGAATGCCAAAGGTGCCTTTATCGGCCTGACGGTAGGACATACGCACGGCGATATGCTCCGCTCGGTGATGGAAGGTATCACCCTCAACCTCGGACTGATCGTCAACATCTTCCGCAACCACGTCCCCGTTGAAAACATGACGGTGATAGGCGGTTGTGCCAAAAACCCGATCTGGCAGCAGATGATGGCCGATATTTACCAGACGGAAATAAAGATACCGAACTACCTGGAGGAAGCCACCTCTATGGGCGCCGCTATCCTGGCCGGTATCGGAGCGGGATTGTTCAAAGACTTCAGCGTGACCGACCGTTTTATCCATATCGATAAGAAGATCAGTCCCATCCCGGCCAACGTAGAGAAATACAAAGAATTAATTGCCGTTTTCGACCGGACGTACGATCACTTGAAAGAAGTGTACACCGACCTCTCGGAAGTAAACCTATAAGAATTGAATATGAAAGGACAAATGAAAAGCGTAATCGCAACAGCTCCCGGCGTAGTAGAGATCCGGGAAATAGATATACCCGTTATCACGCCTTACCAGGCTCTGGTAAAAACGGAAATGGTAGCCCTGTGCAATGCCACCGACAGCAAACTGATAGCCGGACATTTCCCCGGTGCAGACCAGTTCCCGATGGCTCTGGGACATGAGAACGTCGGTATAGTAGTCGAAGTAGGAGCCAAAGTACGCAACTTCAAGGTGGGCGACAGAGCAATCGGCGGACTGAATGCCACCTTTACAACACCGGGGCTGAACAGTGCCTGGGGCGGCTTCAGCGAATACGTCGTCGTAAACGACTTCGAGGTATTGCAGGAAGAAGGCCTGGCCACACCGGAGCAGGGTTGTTGGGACAGTTTCGAGATCCAGAATGCCGTACCCGCCGATATACAACCGGAAGAAGCGGTAATTGCCTGCACCTGGCGCGAAATAGTCGGTGCCTTCAAAGACTTCCGCCTTGAACCGGGAAAGAAGGTGATGGTATTCGGTGCGGGCCCTGTGGGACTAAGCTTTGTCAAGCTCGGCAAACTGTTCGGACTGGCGCAGGTGGATATCGTAGATATGCTTCCCGCCAAACTGGAACTGGCGAAACGGATGGGAGCCGACAACGGCTATACCCCGGCAGAGATCGCCACGCCCGAATTTATCGCCGCCGCCAACCGTTCGTACGATACGATCATCGACGCGGTAGGCCTTCCTTCCATCGTCCATTCGGCCTTGCCACTTATCAAGATGGCCGGCGACATCTGCGTATACGGAGTCATGACGAAGAACCCGACGATCGATCTCGACCAGGCACCTTACAACTTCAACCTCTTCATCCACCGCTGGCCAACCCGCTCGGAAGAGAAACGGGCCATGACCGCACTGGCCGGATGGATACGCGAAGGCCGCCTGTCGGCATCCGACTTCATCTCCCATCGCTTTAAGATAGAACAAATAAACGAGGCGCTCGAAGCCGTCAAACGCAACGAAGTAATAAAAACAGTATTAACTTTCTAAACATCATTTATCATGAACGAAATAACAGCAAACTTATCAGCAGAACAACTGGCAGGAATGATCGACCATACTTTCCTGAAACCTTTCGGCACAGCGGAAAACATCGAAAAGCTATGTGCCGAAGCACGGAAATACAATTTCGCAATGGTTGCCATCAACCCGGCAGAAGTAGAAACCTGCGTTAAGTTACTGGAAGGCTCACCTGTCCGTGTAGGGGCGGCTATCGGTTTCCCGTTAGGCCAGACAACCACCGAATGCAAGGCGTTCGAAACACGCGACGCCATCGAAAAAGGGGCTACGGAGATCGACACCGTGATCAATGTGCGTGCCCTGCAGAAAGGCCGCCTGGACATTGTAAAGAAAGAAATCGAAGATATGGTTGCCATCTGCAAGCCCGCCGGCGTGATCTGCAAGGTCATCCTGGAGACTTGCTATCTGTCGGATGCCGAAAAGGAAACGGTCTGCCGGATCGCCAAAGAAGCAGGCGTGGATTTTGTAAAGACCTCGACCGGTTTCGGTACAGCCGGTGCAACGGTGGAAGACGTGGCACTGATGCGTCGCGTAGTCGGTCCGGAGATCGGCGTAAAAGCAGCAGGCGGCATCCGCGACCTGGATACGGCTTTAGCCATGATCAAGGCAGGTGCCACCCGCATCGGTACGTCCAGCGGAGTCTCTATTGTAGAAGCGTATAAAGTTTCACTAGGTTGAAACAAAAGTTTCTTCAGCATGAAACAAATGTTTCACCTAGGAGAAACAATAGTTTCATGCTGAAGAAACTAATTGAAACATACCAAGCTGTTTCAATTATTCCGTAAAGCGGATCATTAAGAAAGAAGGGAGTAGAATGAATAACTTACACAAAATAGGAATGGGACTTATATGCCTTGTCCTGGCTGCCTGCCAGGACGAGGAAAATGCGTATAAGGATCATCATCCTGTCGACAAACAGGAATTTATAACAGATATACAAGACCGATTTAATAAGATAAAGGCAACCGAAGGGATTGTATCGAAAGACAGTACGGCTTCCCTCATCCGGGAGGCGCATCTGCATCTATATCACCACTATCCGGTTTACTACGACTGGTGGCTACAGGACGGAAGCGATATCAAATGGTTCGACCGGTCACTGCCCGAACAGATCAGCGAACGCCTGCACAAATTACAGCAGGAAACAAAAGTAACCGACACGCCCGAAAGCATCACACAGGCTATCTCCTCTTACCTGGACGCCTGCCAGGCACGAAGGGAACAACGGTTGGCTTCCTTTGTAAAAAGCACACCCGAAGTGGTGTTTACCAAGTTCCGCACCTTACGCCCGTCTTTCTTCGCTTATACGGAAGGTTTGTCGGATGCCCGCGCAGAATGCAATTTCTTTGCAGGAGGTGAGTTGGCTTACTTCAAAATGGAAGGTATCTGGGCGAAGGAAGAGACTTTATTGAAAGATACAGCCGGCGTTTTCCGTGATCCGGATGTACATTTCGACGGCAAACATGTCCTTTTCTCCTGGAAGAAATCCCAAAAGGAGGATGACTTCCATCTATATGAAATGGAAATGCCATCCCGGAAACTGAAACAGATCACTTCCGGACTGGGATTTGCAGATATAGAACCCATCTACCTGCCGGATGAAAATATCATGTTCAACTCCACCCGCAACGGCAGCTCGGTGGATTGCTGGACAGTGGAAGTCAGCAACCTGTATCTTTGCGACCGCGAAGGGCGTTATATGCGGCAGGTCGGTTTCGACCAGGTGCATACGTCCAACCCGACACTGCTCGACGACGGCCGCGTGGTCTATACCCGTTGGGAATACAACGACCGTGGACAGGTATTCACGCAACCGCTCTGCCAGATGAACCCGGACGGTACCGGACAGGCGGAGTATTACGGAGGAAACAGCTTCTTCCCGACCACCGTCACCCATACCCGCCAGATACCCGGAACGCGTAAGGTGATGGCTACGATCCTCGGACACCATACGCCGCAGCACGGTAAACTGTGTATTATCGACCCGGAGGCGGGACGCGACGAGAACGAAGGCGTTATGCTGGTCGCTCCGCTTCACCGGCCGGAAGCCGTCAAAGTAGATACCTACGGACAGTTCGGCGACCAGTTCCAACATCCTTACCCGCTCAATGAAAACGAGTTCCTGATCTCTTATACCCCGCTCGGTTACCATGTAGGCCACCCGATGGAGTTCGGTATCTACTGGATGACACCGTCCGGCGAACGTGAACTGTTGGTTTCGGATGCAAGCATCTCCTGCAATCAGCCGGTCTTGCTGGCCGAACGCGAACGTCCTTTCGAACGTGTAAACAATGTGGACTATACGAAAGAGGAAGGCGTTTACTATATGCAAAACATTTACGAAGGAAACGGCCTGAAAGGTGTCGAGTCAGGAACAATCAAGAAACTGCGTATTGTAGAGCCGATCTACCGCGTGGCCAGTATCGGTGCCGCTTTCGGTTCTGATGCCGGGGGCGGAGGACATGCCTTCTCGCCGGTAGGTGTGGGAAACGCCAGCTGGGATGTTAAGCGGATACTCGGTACGGTCGACGTGCAACCGGACGGTTCGGCCTTCTTCAAAGTACCCTGCCGCACACCATTGTATTTCCAGGCGTTAGATGAGAATAACCGGGTGGTGCAAACCATGCGTAGCTGGTCGACCTTGCAACCGGGTGAAACACAGAGCTGCGTAGGATGCCATGAGCATAAGAACACGGTTCCGGTGGCATCGCATCCGGTATCGTTAGCAATGAATACAGGTATCCAGAAGATCGAGCCGGAAGGTATCGGCGACCGCTCCTTCAGCTATATCAAAGAGGTGCAGCCTATCTGGGACGCCCATTGTATCTCCTGCCACGACGGTGTAAAAAGTAAACTGAGCCTGAAAGGTGAACTAAAAGTGGTAGACCAGCAGACCAAGCGTAAGTTCTCGGACTCTTATCTCAGCCTGACCCACGCCCGCCGGATGACGAAAGACAACGACTCCTGGCAAGGAGACGCCCATCACCCGGAAGTGAACTGGATCAGCAACCTGTCCGAACCGACCTTGCTTGCCCCCTATTTTGCCGGCTCCAATACGAGCAACCTGATCAAAAGGCTTGAGAACGGACACGGCGGATGCCAACTAAGCAAGGAAGAAATGGAAACGATCGCGCTCTGGATCGACCTCTGCGTTCCTTTCATCGGCGATTACCGGGAAGCAAACAACTGGACACAGGAGGAAAAGGATTACTATAGGTATTATGAGAAGAAACGGGAAGTCTCCCGTGCTGCCGAGAAAGAGAATATCCGTCAGTATCTTCAATCGTTAAAAGCAAAGAAGTAATGATCATGAAAATAAACTGGACTTATATAGCCTGTCTCTCTTTAGCCTTCCTTGCCGGATGTAACGGACAGGAAGTTTTTGCTCCGGATCATATCTGGAGTAGCGGAGAGAGCGGCAATCTCCTGGTGGCGAACCGGGAGAAAAAGGAAGTATGCCTTATCGATGCCCATTTCAACAAGACCGGGATAAAGGCGGCATTGCCCTCCCCGGCAAACGACCTGGTGCAAACACCCGACCGGCATATCTGGGTGGTTTGCGACGGTGCCGGCGGTTCCCTCTGCGAGTTGGACGGGAAAGACCTGTCCGTCCTGTCAGAGACCAAGCTGGGGCATACCCCTTCTGCCGTTCTGTTCAACCCGCAAACGGGTTCTTTATGGACAACCCAACGTTTCAACAACGAGTTGTGGGAAGTATCTCCCGAGACGAAAGAAATAGTGAACCGGATCACCGTCGGCCGCGAACCGGTAGATATAGTGGCTTTTGCCAACGATAGCTTATTGCTCGTCGCCAACAACCTGCCGGAAATGTCTTCACTCTCCTATCCGATTGCCTGCCAATTGGACATCGTGGATGTAAACAGTAAAAAGGTGGTAAAGCGGTTACAATTACCCAACGGCTCGACGGATGTCAAGGCATTGGCTACCGACAGCAAAGGCGATTATGCCTATGCCGTTCACTTACTGGCGCGTTACCAGCTTCCTACCAACCAGGTAGACAGGGGATGGATGAGTACCAACGTGCTGTCCGTTATCAACCTGAATTCACAGGAAGTGGAGAATACGGTTCTGCTGGATACGCCGCAGAAAGGTGCATCCAATCCCTGGAATGTCGTTGTCTCGCCGGACGACAGTAAGATCTGGATTTCACTTTCCGGCACACACGAACTGGCTTCGGTGGATAGAATATCGCTGCACGACCGTCTGGCACGTGTCAAAGCCGGGGAGAAAGTGACTCCTTCGACCAAAGATGCTACCCATGTACAGGATGATGCAGGTTTCTTATATGGCATCCGCGACTTTTACAAGACAGCCGGCAAAGGCCCCCGCGCCTTGTATGTCACTCCGGAGAAAGTATATACGGCTAATTATTATACCGGAGAAATGGTCGCCTTCAACGGCAACGGCAAAGAAATGACCGCTACTTCATTAGGCAGTCCGCTCGCTTCCACCCAAAAAGGGAAAGGGGATATGTATTTCCATGATGCAAGCATCGGTTTCCAGGAATGGCAGAGCTGTGCCAGTTGCCACCCGAACGATGCACGTATGGACGGATTGAACTGGGATCTGATGAATGACGGGATGGGGAATCCGAAGAATACCAAGACATTGGTTTTATCGCATCAGACTCCCCCTTGTATGATCTCCGGAATCCGTAAAGATGCGGAGACGGCGGTTATCTCTGGTATCAAGTATATCTTATTTGCAGCCAATACAGAGGAGATTGCTCCTGCTATCGATACATATCTGAAGTCGTTATCCCCGGTACCAAGCCCTTACCTGGTGAACGGGAACTTATCGGAAGCCGCCCAACGAGGAAAGGAACACTTTGAGAAAGATTGCGCCTCCTGCCATGCCGGTACTTATTATACGGATATGAAGCAATACAAGGTCAGTTGGACAAACGGAGCGGACAAGAATACGAAAATGGATGTCCCTGCCCTGAATGAAGTCTGGCGAACCGCTCCTTACCTGTATGACGGACGCAGTTACACGATGCAGGAGATGCTGAAAGTTCACGGCCCCGTTGAAGCGCTGACGGAGAATGAGCTGAATGACCTCGCAGAATATGTATTATCTCTATAAATAGGAATTATGAAACATTTCGCTTATATATTTGTGTTTTCCTGCATGCATTGCCTGAACGTACTGGCACAATGCGGGAACTTTGCCGGAGCCGATTATTCCCAGGGGATCGTTTTCATCATGGAAAACAACAAGATCGTCTGGCAGCATGAGGCTCCGGAATCGAATGATCTCTGGGTGCTTCCTAACGGTAACTTACTGTTCTCGATAGGGAAAGGCGTATTGGAAGTGACCCGTCAAAATGATACCGTTTTTCATTACGCCTCAGCAAGCCCCATCTTTGCCTGCCAGCGTCTGAAAAACGGCAATACGTTTATCGGTGAGTGTAATGCAGGCCGCCTGCTGGAAGTCTCCCCCGCAGGGAAGATCGTCAGCGAGGTTTGCATCCTTCCGGAAGGCGTTACCGACGGCTCGTTCGCTTTTATGCGCAACGCCCGCAAACTGGACAACGGACATTATCTGGTAGCGCATTACGGCGACGAGTATGTAAAAGAATACAATTCAAAGGGTAAAGTCGTCTGGCAGATACAGGTACCGGGCGGCCCCCACTCAGTGATCCGCCTGCCTAACGGGCATACGCTGGTAGCCGTAGCCGACAAGACGCAGAATCCCCGTATCATAGAACTGGATAAGAAAGGGAATACCGTATGGGAGATCTCCAACAAGGATATTCCGGGGGAACCGCTGAAGTTCCTGGGGGGTATGCAGTACTTCCCCGACGGGCGCTTACTTTTCACCAACTGGGTCGGACACGTAAATCCGGAGAAACGGGATCATCTGTTCCTGGTAGACCGGGACAAGAACATCCTTTGTACATTAAAGGACTTTGAAGGGATACAAACCATGTCGTCCGTATTCAGCATGGACAACAACGGCAAGTCTTATCATTAAACGATAAAAAACTTCATTAAAAATAAGAGACTGCGCCAAATGCCTTTTGTGATGTAATCTCCAGCAGATAAAACAAGAGGCTATCTCAAAATGAAGTACACTTCAATGAGATAGCCTCTTTTACTTTTCATCTTACGCTAAGTCAGATAACAGAAATTATTTCAATCGTACAATCGTTGAATAAATGGCTTGATCAGCTCCATTAGCCAAAACACCGACACGAGCATATAACGCTTTCGCTTTGGCTATTTCTGTATTACCACTAATATCCGCACTCAGATTTACTGCACCGGCAGATACTTCGGTTATATCTTTACGAAATACATTATTTACATCATCAGCAAACTGTGTCTTGCTTAAAATCAACATCACCTTGTTGATCGTTGCAGTTGAAACAATTTGGTTGATTGTAAAAGAAGCTGTCATCGTCGTACCGGATACGGCTAACTGTTCGTTAGATATCGTGAAATAAGGAGTGACTTCAATATTCACTTCCGAATGTCCGTTCAGATTAACCGTTACCGTATCATGCCGATTCATCCACGGTCCGTTACCGTCTCTAGTTACCAGTTTGTATTCTCCATTAAACAAAAGAGCGGAAAATTCCCCCTCCTGTCCGACAAAAACAGAAATCGGGTCATGTTTTTCATAACCATCCTGATACAATTGCAATTGAATTGCTTCACCGGTACCACGTAAATTCAACGCTTGTCCTTGATAAGTTACTTTTCCGACCAATTTGGATTCCGGTGCATCATAATTATCTTTTCCACAACCAGTAAACAGAACCAGTAGTAACACTAACGAAAAAATATTTGATATAATCTTCATATTCAATTTGTTTTAATTATTGATACGGATTCTTCACCAATTTGGGATTATTATTGATCCAACCCAAATCAAGGAAGTTGTAATAGTTCTGCATTCTGAAATAACGTGCATTCGGGGACATAAATAAAAAGTCTTCTATGAATACCCACTTTCCGTCATTCGGGTCACCCGGTGCAACTACACGATAAGGCCACAAACGACGATGACGGGCCTGTTCATCATTGTTATTGCCATTCCAGACTTTATCCGCCAAACGCCAGCGTTTCATATCCCAATAACGGTGATCCTCAAAAGCAAATTCAACCCGGTTTTCGTGCACAATATTATCGAATGTTACTTTTGTCAAAGGTTGTACACCGGCTCTTTCACGTACGGCATTTATATAACCTTCGGTTTTGCCATTATTCAATTCAAACGAAGCTTCTGCTGCAATCATATATGCTTCCGCTACACGAAAACGAGGCATCCACATCTCAGAACCACGTCCACGAGTTCCGGCAGACGGAGTTTCATCCAAATACTTACGTACATAAAAGCCCGTTTTATTGATATACTGTTCGTTCGATTCTTTAGGACCGTTCATAGCAGTCAACAGATTCCCCTGCCCATCCTTTGAATCCAAATCACCTGTTAAAAACTCCCAATTTCCATTATTCTGAACCAACTGTCCGGCTTGAAGAATTACAGGTACGCTCTTAAATTCTGCACCCGGATAAATAATAGTTCCCCACAAACGCGGATCACGGTCTTTGAAAGGCTCATCAGCCGTATTATAAAATTTGTATGTTCCATTTTCCATCGTTTGTACCAAGCTCTTTTGCCCGGGAGTCTGAGTATTGATCAATTCATAATCCTCCACCAAATTTAATACAGCCCCCAAATAACTATTATCAATATCCTCTGCATGAGACTTTGGAGCATTGTTAGTAGTAAAGCCATGTGTTTGTCCCGGGTATTTATAATCGCGTGCCCAAATAACTTCCGTATTATTGTCTTTTACACAAACTGCTTCATAAAAATTCTTACCTCTATCATCAGGGCGTTTATTCTGCAGCTCATACGGACTGTTATTAATTACATCTTCTGCAGCAGCCAAAGCCATCTGATAATAACCAGATGCCTTATCAGCCGGGATACCGACCTCGCCACCATCCGTACGGATCGGTTGCGCCATTTTATTATTATAATTAGCAATAGATGCCGCATACAAAGCCGCACGGGCTTCCAACATTCGGGCTGCCCATTTATTGGCACGAGCCGAGTTGATTTGCTTATCGGCCGGAAGCATCGAATAAACAGCCTGACATTCAGAGATGACATAATCGTACGTAGCAGCTTCTGTTGAACGGGGATACTGCATAGTCGTTACATCCATGCCCGGTTGATAATCGAAAATCTCGTCCCCTACTATCGGCATGCCTCCCAGACTACGACACACATTAAAATAATACCATGCCCGCAAAAAACGAGCTTCTCCTTCCAACGGAGTTTTTTCATCAGTAGTCAAAGCAGTCGTTTCACGAACTCCCTTTAAAAACTGATTGATATCACGAACGAGTGTATAATCGTACACACGCCAACGATCATCTTCAAAAGTAGAACGATGATCCGGTCCGCCATTACAAAAAGCAGCTTCATCCAAAACCGTCATTGCCCCCCAATCAGCAACATGTTGTCCCCATGTTACCCGGCCATAATAATTTGCCAAAACAGATTTAATCATAACCGCATCGGCAAATATCTGATCGTTCGTCATAATCCGATCCGGTTCACGATCCAGAAAATCACTACAAGCAGTTGTCGATAACATGCAAGCAACGATTGCCGCCATTATATATTTCTTCTTCATACCACTTAAAATTTAAGGTTTACACCAATATTTATAATTCGCGTCGTCGGATATGCCAATCCATTCCCCTCAGAGGTTTCAGGATCAATGCCAGGAGCATTCGTTAATGTAAACAAGTTTGTTCCGGCGACATAAAAACGTAAATCCGAAATCAATGCTTTTTCCACAATATGTTTCGGTAACGTATATCCTAACTCCAAATTTCGTAGCTTGACATAACGCACATTCTTTTTCCAGAAAGTACTGTTCCAATAATTACTATGCGAACTATTACCGATCAACAACATCGGATATTTTCCTGGTATTAATTCACTGTCAGCATCCCAAATATCAGCCAAGTGCCATGTATCCTCCATATAATACTGCGGGTTATTACCTCCGTCATGGAATGGGTTACGCTGTTCCCAATCCTGATACCAAGAAGCCATAGCTCCACCGGTCAAATCAAATGCCAGGTCAAAACCTTTCCAACCAAAAGCAAAATTCAAACCGAAGTTCAATACCGGAGTAGCTCCTTCTCTATAACCAACCGGACGTTCATCCATACTATTGATTACACCATCACCATTCACATCTTTATATTTTATATCACCCGGACGAAGCGTTTTATTACCCTGACGGTCATTATCGATTGGATAAGTAGCGATTTCTTCCCAGCTCTGGAACTGTCCGATAGCTTCCAATCCCCAGTTTACATATCCAAAACGATGGTTGATTGAATTACGATACACATCCCAAGAGTTGGAGAAACGAGGTTTATACTGCTCCCAATCATAAAAACGAGAATAAGTGATATTACCACCAATAGAGTAAGTGAAATCTTCCACACGGTCTGACCAACGTACAGCAGCATCATACCCCATATGTACATCTGAGTTCAGATTTTCTTTCGGCAAACTGAATCCTACTTCCGATGGTAACAAAACATCATAACGGGAAGCTGGTAACCCATCACGCTGACGACGGAAAAAATCAAACTGTCCGGTCAAACGATTATCCAGAAAAGCAACATCAAGGCCAATGTCCAGTATTTTTACTTTCAACCAGGAAATTGTCGTTACCGGCAGACCACGGGGAACAGAACCTATTGTATAAACACCATCGATGACAGAGCCTCCGTTCTTATAATTATAACCACTCATATAGTCAAAAGGACGATATAAATCTCTATTCGGGTCACCCGATGTCTCCATGTCATCTCCCACCATACCATAAGAACCACGAATCTTCAAATCACTGAAAATATTCGCTAACTTACTTTCTTTCCAAAAAACTTCTTCAGATATCCTCCAACCAACAGAGGCTGAAGGGAAAAATCCCCAACGCTGATTAGGCGGGAATTTCCAAGAACCATCATAACGGGCAGAAAACTCAACCAAGTATTTGTTTGCATAATCATAATTTCCACGAAACATCCAGCCTAAACGAGCCTGTGTTTCATTTCCATAATCATCATAGGTATCCATTGTCGGATAATCAATCAAGTGTAAAGAATTTGCAGTAGGTACGGAATGCAACCAGGAATGTGGAGTATCACGTTTGATCGCTTCAAAACCAACAATTGCTGCAACAGAATGATCTCCGAATTTCTTATTATAAGATAATTGAATATTCGAGCTTAATTCTTCCTCATGTCCAACTTCACGTTCTCTCCACGGATTGGTATTCTCAAACATTACGGGATACGTGTCTGTTGCTTCGTCATAACTATACAATTTATACGTATACTCCTGGTTATTCTTTACATGGTAGTTCAAAAAATAACCAACCATTGCTTTAGCTTTTAAACCATCCCAAATATCATATTCTGCCGTAGCCTGTAACTGAGCCACACGCCAGGTTTCCTGAAATTCTCCGGACAGATCATAATTCAACCATGCAAAATTCGTAGCTGCATTTGAAGAGGTCATTGTTGGGTAATTTGGATTATCATTTGCATAGGGACGTTTGGTCGGTAAATTCCGGTAGGTTCCAAAACGTGGCATCCAATAGTCATCAACTTCAGGAACACCCGGATTCTTTATATCTTCTATACGCCCATTCATTGTTGCCCCAACTTTCAGACGATTATTAATTTGTGCATCAATACTCATCTGCACATTCGTACGCTTAAATCCACCATAATTTACAATCATGGCATCTTGGTTCAAATGACCGACAGATAAATAATAATTAATTTTGTCTGATCCCCCGGATATATTAGCATTCAGATAATATTGCGGATTAGTTTCCCAAATAAAATCATACCAGTCAAAAGGAACATATCCTTTTTCTTTGCCTGCTAACCATTTTTGATAAACCTCTTTACTATATGTATAATCTGTCTTTCCCTGAACAGTCTCGGACTGAACATAATTAGTAAGATAAGTAGCTGCATCCGCTGGTTTTGGGAAAGTTGAAGGGTTCTGCCAACCGTAATAAGCATTCAAAGAAACCGTATTTTTAGTATTCCTTTTACCCTTCTTGGTCGTAACGACAATAACACCATTTGCCGCACGTACTCCATAAATAGCAGCAGAAGCATCTTTCAATACGGAAATACTCTCGATATCGTTAAAATCAATATTATTGAATTGCTTTGAATCAGACTGAATACCATCGATTACATACAACGGATTACCCATATTACGAATCTGAATACTGGTCGTTGCTCCCGGACGTCCGTCTGTCTGACGGGTATTCAAACCGGCAATCTTACCGACCAATGCCCCGGAAGCTGTAGAAGCAACAGAGCGGCTGATATCTTCAGAACCAACTTGTGTGATAGCTCCTGTCAACGTAGCTTTCTTTTGGGCTAAACCGAAACCGGTAACCACGACTTCCTCCAACGCTTGAGAATCTTCACGCAACGTCACACTAACCACCGATTTTCCTTTTACCGGGACCGTCTGAGTGACGTATCCTATATATGAGATTTCCAATACAGCATCAGGAGAAACATGTAAGGTAAATGTACCGTCCAGGTCGGTAATAATACCGTTCGTCGTTCCTTTCTCTACAACATTTGCCCCGATAACAGGTTCCCCCAAAGGATCGAGCACGGTACCCTTCACCACTTTTTGTTGTTGCTGTGGTTGAGGGGTCGAAGGTACTATAGATTTAACCGTATTACCTTTTTCACTTTCCGGTACTAATACAATCTGGTCGTTTGAGATTTCAAAAGTCATCCCCGTAGAATCAAGAATATTAGCCAGTACATCTTTTACTGATTTATTATCAGCATTTACACTTACACGATGTGACAAATCAACTTTATTCTCATCATAAAAAAATGAATAACCGCTTACCTCTTCGATCTGGTTAAGCACTTCACTTAATGATGCATTTTCTAAATGAAGAGATATAGAACGAAGCTGCATCTTTGCTTCGATCATTCCAGGGTAACTAACCCATAATAAAAAAACAGTTAACAAAAGTGGCATTCTCCATTTTAAAATACCACTGGTACTAAAGAACTTTCGTTTCTTCATAACTTTTTAAGATTTAATAATTTACTAATCACTTATTCAATGTTAAAAAATTGTATTTCTCTTGTATTCTATTCCATAGGCATTACGATTTTAATTGTTACTACTTATTTGTTATTCTCACTGCATTGTTTTCATCGAAGCTGTATTGTATCGGATTTATCCTGGCAATCAACCGAAGTACCTCTTCTAATGATTCGTGTTTGATCGAAAACGTATATGCCTGGTCAGTCGGAACCTGGGGATCCAACAGAATCTTCACACCATACCATTTCGATAAATATTCGGTTAACTCACGGATTGATTTTCTTTCAAAACGAATAGATTCATGAGCCCAAATGGAAGAGAAAGCGACATCAAATCGTTCTGTTCGGATACTGGGCTTATTTTTAAGACAGACTGCAACATCCCCGGGTGTAAGCATTTGAGATGCTCCTGCATTTTCAACAAGGATCGATCCGGACAACAGGCTTACATTTACATTCTTGTCATTCTCTCTCGCTTCCACATTAAAAACCGTACCATACACTTTTACAGCTACTCCCCCTCCATTAACGACAAAGAGACGCTCCGAATCTTTTGCTACTTCAAAATAAGCTTCACCTTTCAAAAACACATTACGTTTTTTTGACCATAAAGAAGTCGAATATTCAAGCGTAGATTCTGCATTCAACCAGACCTTCGTTCCATCAGGTAAAATCACTTTCGATTTACCGTTTAATGAAGAATAAGTCAAAACAGCAGAACTGGTTTGATACCATTCACTGATCACATAACTTGTTGCAGAAAATATTAAAAGCAGAAAAACAGAAGCAACTCCCAGCAACCAACGAAAAGAAGACAAGGACATCTTTACTATTTTAGGTTCCTTTTCTTTTATACAAAGTTCCATCCTCTTCCATAAAGCATCGACCTCCGAAACGTAATTTGTACCTTCCGCCATAAGAGACAACCATACGGATTGCAATTCAAGAAACAGGGTATGATTCGCTTTGTCTGCAAACCACACCTCCAGTTCAGTCTGCTCCTCAGCCGAAATCTCATGCTTGAATCTCCGTATAATTAAATCCCATGGTATGTTTCTATCCATTTTTGCTCTATATTATACAGCGTGAGACTCAAAAAAGGCCGGCATCCCCTAAAACAAAATGATTTTTTTTCACTTTTTGTGTAGAGACATAACAGACAGCAACATTACTATGCTAGTTATCCTAACACTACTATGCTATTCCAATCAACACTACTGTATCACCTCTACCAGCATTATAGTGCTGGCTATGTTAGTCTCATGTCTTGTGTCTATTCTGATTTTGGTACAGATCTCCTGCTATATTTCACCGCAACTCCTCCCCGTTCGGCTTTTTTACGTATCTTAAAAGAATTATTATCGACTTTTCCTGTAATAAATTCAGGTATATTATAAGATTTCATCAAGAGATCGTAATAACCGGTATCCTTTTGAGGAAGTACAAAAGGCTTGTCAATAACACCGGTTTCAGCTACATAAGCCAAAAAAGGCCGCGTATATAAGCCATCCATACGCCGGCTGCTAAATACAATCCAACGGCTATTTGACGACCAGGAATGATAACTCTCAGTATCATCACTATTTACAGCGTCCGGATAAAAACCTCTCTTTGTTCGTAAATCGATCATATACAAATCGGCATCTTTATGCCAAACAGGGAAAGTTCCGTAAGCGGACAACGTGCAAAGCATAAACTTGCCATCAGGGGAAACACGTGGAAATGAAACGCTCTTCCCATCGGTGCAGGCATTATAAAGAGTATCTGCTGTATTTCCGAAGGTTCCTGTTTCCGGATCAAAGGATAAATAACATAAACTATATGAAAGTTTTCTTATTGAATCGGGCATGGGACAAGCCGGAGCACTACAATAAAACAATGTCTTACCGTCTGGAGAAAATGTAGGAAACGTTTCGAAATTATTTCTAGAAGTAGTCAGGGGAGTTGATAAGATTGTATGTTTCTCTATATCGTAAACAACCACATCGGAAGCTGTATCATATACTTCCGTACGTTGAGTCGGATGCAAATCCTGGGTTGTTTTATTCACGGAAAAAGCAATATATTTGCCTGAAGGATGCCAGTAAGGGTATACCAATGCAGAAATCGTTTCTTCAACTTTTGTTTCCAAAAATTCAATCTCTCCTTCATCGATCAAGACTGTCCCGCCCATTTTGGCCCTCATATGGAAAAGCATTTTATCCGGATTATACTGACAAAACGAATGGCAATTCACACAATTATAATTCGTTATCTTATTTTCATAGACAGAAGTTTCTTCATACGATTCCAAATTCCGCTGGAAGATTCCCATTTTGTTCCATAATGAATATCCGGGATCTATCAAACGATAAGCGAGATAAGGATCTACCGCTTCTTTCGTCACATACATCGAAAAAGGGGAATAGGCAATCCATTTGTCTTGTTCTTTTTTTGCAATCGTTATCTCTATTGAATCGCCTTTAGCTTGGATCAGTAAGTCTTTCCACTTCTTTTCGGGAATACAAACTTCTCCATTTCTTCCTTCTACTTGAAACTCTTCGTCTCCATATCTGAACAAGGCAAGAATAGGCTGGCCTGAGGATTGAACAGAGAAATTTAACGGAGCTATATTATAAGGGATTGTCACATTTACATAATCCGGAAATATAGTAGGTAAACTTTCCATATTACCTGATATTTGTCTATCTTTTGCACAAGCCCAGAAAAAAAACAATAGAATAATAAAATAGAACTGTTTCATCTCACCATTATTTATTTTTTAAATGCCAAGTAAAACCAATATGTATCTCCAAAAGAAGCAGCCATTACATCCCGATAGTTTAGATACCCGCGCTTGTCATTCATATCTTGATTGAATGCTCCATACCTCTGTTCCACTTTCAGACCTACTCCCTTCTGTGCCCACACGGCCGGCTGATCTTGAAACAAAGCTACAATTGCCTCCTGATGGCTAATAGACAAAGATGGCCAAACCTCTGTGTGATAATATTTTTCATATAAAGCATTAAACTTTTTCAGTGTTTTACCCAATATATGATATCCCAATAAATATTGAAAAGCGATCTGGTTATTCGGGTTATTTACAGCCAGTTGTTCCAACGTTTTCAATATCGTAGAAGAAACAGCATATGTGCCTTTTCCTATCAAAGCCTTTCTTTTTCCTCCCAGCAATACATCTTCATTCACTAACTTATCATTATACAAATATTTTCGTTGTTCATTAGCCCATTGGCGATAAAACAAAGTACGTTCCAAGATATTAATATATTTTTCTGCTACCGGATAAGCGCCAAATATCAGATTAGTTTGTACTAAACGTTTTAGGAAATAAGAACTTCCGGTTATCGATGATACATATCCTTCAAATGCAAATTTCTGTGCCGAAGCAATATCTCCTACATGAAAACAGATTTCAGTCAATACAATTGCACAAGGTAAAGAGCTGTCCCAGTTCGGTAATAAACAGTCTTTACTAAATTGAGGATAATGAAATAGTTTATCCCCTAGCTCACCTTTACTGGCCAATGCCAGATTTAAAACATTTATCGTTTGCAGATTTGCCTTTTCTGCTGAAAACATAGCTATTATTTTATCCCATTGCTCAGTTTTCAAATAATAATCTTGCTTCATATTCTCTTGCCACACCGGCTTTCTTTGGCTTTGCATCCAATACAAGGAGAGTAAAATCGGAAGTAACTGACAGGCGACAACTACAAAGTCTTTCACTCCCGATAAATTGTTTTTCTTTCTCAAGTAACCGGTTAAAACGATACAGACAGGAAAAGCAATCCATGAATAATAGATCGTTCCGGTAGTCAAAAGCGGTTCGTAATAAAAATCCGGTAATAAAATCATCCGGTATTCTCCTTGCCAAGCCAGATAAACAGACAAATAAAATAGGAAAATCAATTCCGACAATATCAAGAATATATAATACCAATACATTTTACGATATAGGAGTTCCCAAAGAAGTATACTCATTCCCAATAAAAACACAACTGATCCTGCCATTCCCAATAAAACCGGTAACAAAAGACAGCCTATGAGAAACCGGAACCTAAAATCCTGTACATTTATATACAAAAGAAAAAAAACGAGCATTAAGAGGTAAGACACCGTACCTTGCAATCGATAATTTATGTCCAGGTGTAATGGTAGAAGTGATAAAACAGGCAATAAAGAAATCAAATAAGAAAAATTAGTCGGAGCAATTTGCCTGCAAATTCGTTGCATCAACAACCCCACTATTAATAATAAAAAAGTCGTAATCAATGCACCGACATACGGTAATCTATAAAACTGAGAAAGAAAACCAGATAGATAAAAAGCGAATCCACCAGGTTGACCTGACGTATCCCAAAAATAGTCCCATGTGAATGGAAATATTTGCAATTGTTCTATATAATAGAAATAGAACTGGTAGTTATACTGCAAAAAAAAGAATAAACTACAGCATACAATTCCCCAAACAGCAATATCTTTATATTTCATAATAATATTCGTTAGCTTAAATCTTTATTATTAATAAAGACTCAAAACCAACGAATACCCCTTAAACAAGGGGGATAAATTTATTCGGTCATAGGGGACAAAGTAATCCTAAGGCGTACTACTCCTGTCGGATAAGACTAATCCTCCTAAAAAATAATTTTTACCACAGATATGAGTACGAGTCTCCCAGATAAACCCTGATCTTCTTAAGTGCGATCGTTATCTGCCCCTCTACTGTCTTTTCCGAGATGTGAAGCAGCTGTGCTATTTCCTTATTGGTAAGATTCTCTTCACGGCTTTTCTTAAATATCTCCCTGCATTTCTCAGGCAAAAGACATACTGCTTCTTCTATTAAACGGTACAGTTCCTGCAATTCCAAGTCTGTATTATAGTCTTGTCCTATTTCCAGAGAAGAAACATCCTCTAAATAAACAGGGATTTTTTTATCACGGATATAGGTAAAAGCCTTATTGCGAGCTGCCTGAAAGAGATAAGCCTTTAACGTTAACTTTATCTCAAAATGTTTACGATTTTCCCATATATAGGTAAAGATATCCAAAACTAACTCCTGTGATTTTTCCCGGTCATGGATATAATAGGTAATGAAACGCTCCAATGAATCAGTATACTGATAAAACAAATGCTTAAAAGCAATTTGATCACCCTGCTTTATCAGTTTCAGCAATAATATATCGTCGTTGTTACTGCTCATCCCTAAATTCATTGATTGTTTTTACAGGCTTCAAAGATACATAAAGATTCAATCTTTCCTTAACAAAAGATTCTTTTATTTAATATTTACGCTTTAAAACGTAATATTTGTTCCTAAAGACGTTCCAATAGAAAATAAAAAAGTCTCATAAACTTATAGCTTATAAGACTTTTTATATTCAAATTGTGATTCCGGAGCGATTCGAACGCTCGACCCACGCCTTAGAAGGGCGTTGCTCTATCCAGCTGAGCTACGGAACCATCCTTATTTGCGGTGCAAAGGTAGTATTATTATTTTAATCTGCAAACCTTAAAAGCCTTTTTTTTCATTAGAAGGGATAACCCACTGCAAAATGCCAGGCAAAATTACCTTTCAGATTCGGATCCAGGACAGCCCAACGCTTTTTCCCGCGCATCTGAGGATCATAAGCTTTCATACCCGTATCAAAACGCAGGAGGAAAAAGTCGAAATCGAGACGTAACCCCAAACCATACGATACTGCGATCTCTTTATAAAAACGGGCAAAGTCAAAATTAGCATTCTCACGGTCTTTATCCTTATGCATTGTCCAGATATTTCCCGCATCCACATAAGCAGCCATTTCAAACTTCCAGAACATCTTTGTGCGATATTCCATATTCAAATCCAAACGGATATCCCCTACTTGATCGGCAAATGTGCCATTCGGGCTGATCTGCATACTTCCCGGTCCCAACGAACGGACAGACCATCCACGGACACTGTTTGCTCCTCCCGAAAAATAACTGCGTTCAAATGGTAACATTTTGGCATTACCATAAGGATAACCCACTCCTACTCCAGCATGAAATGCCAGTTTATTCCGGCTATCCAACACGATACTTTTACTAAAGTCGATGTCTCCCTTTACAAATTGGGCATAATTGATTCCAAATAGACGATACAAACCTTTTTTATCTTTATCTGCATGTGATAATTTGGATATTGCATAAAGCATATTGCCTGCCATTTCAAACGAGACACGTAAGGAATGGGTATTCCTCAAACGGTTCTGAGGATTATAGTTACTAAATGAATAAGTATATCCGGAACCGACAACAAACTGATCCGTGAAATTATAAAGTTTCATCGACTCAGGAAGCTCCTCCTCAAAAGTAGGATCTATCTTTGGCAAATGAACATAATCTATATCCAACAATTTGAATGTATGCCGTGCCTGCATATTTGAACGATCCTGCCAAATGTAACTCCATCCGCCGGAAAGAATGGCACGACGGTATTCGGGACGCGTCTGAATGCCATAACTCACCTTAAATTCAGTAGATGCACGAATCTTCCGTTTAAAATTATCACTTACGAAAGGAAACAGGAAGCGCGGAAACAAAATAGACGATTCCGCCCCCAACTCCCAGTAACTGCTCCCATCCGATTGCGATGATAAAGCCTCATAGGCCCCCCTCACCTTAGCCGAAAACACTTCCGACCCTTTAAACAGATTCCTATGCTGATAGTTCAAACTAGAGGCAAAGCCGAAATCACCGGCTGAGTTCGTCCCTTCCAGGTCGACTCCAAACCCTTGCAACTTAGCAGGCGAAGTCAGGATAGTGCAATTCAGCTTCATGGTATCCCCTTCCTCTACTTCCGAAAAGCGTATATTTACATTTCGCAATGCACGAAGAGCAGCAAAAGAAGAATAGGTTTGCTCTACAGCACGCTCATTAAACAAACGTCCCGGAGTAATGTAAGTGCTCTTTGATAAAATACTCGGCCGGATACTTTTCCCGTTCTTTCCATATAATATCTGTAAATCACCAACTTTCATCGTATCCGACGAAGCCAGCGTTAAATCGCTCTGTACCTGATTCAACGGATCATAATCCGTTACGATGGTTACATCCTTTATATAAAACTGACGGTGCAACGTATCGATTACCGAACCGTCCGGCTTAAGCTGACGATAAGGTTTCAATACCATATCCAGATCCACAATATTCCGATTATAAGAACTGTCCGCCAAATAGGCCAGATAATCACGGTTAAAGGCATAATACCCTCTTCGACGAAGCAGTGTCGTGATCCGCTGACGTTCCTTATCCAATATATCCCTGTCAAACAAGGCACTGTCTTTTATCAGGGAATTATAATCTTCCGGAGATACACGAAAAGCAGATGATACGGCAGAGCGGCGGGGAGCCTTCAAATGAGCGATACTGTCAATCTTCGGATCATCCAGATTCATCGTATAATCATGTATCCGGTAAGGCTCATTTGAGTTAATCCGGTAAGTAACAATTGCCTTCTTCTGCCTGGATGTATCCACAGTTGCAGAAACTTCGGCATTCACATATCCCTTATTGATAAAGAAACGCCGCAACTCATCCGTCGATTGGTCTACCAACGTAGTATCGAGGATAACAGGAGGTTCGCCGATACGGCGAAGTTGTTTGCTTAGCCATCGCTTCTCGTTTCGTCCCGACCAGTCGTAAACGAAAAGCTGCCATTTCATCAGTCCGAACACCTTAAAGTTAGGTTGCTGCCTGAGATATGGCTTCAACTCATTCGCTTTATAGGCTTTATTATCAGAAACGATTTCCACTTTATCCAGCAGATATTCCCCGTCACCGACATATTTTGTCGTACTACAGGCGGCCAACATCCAAACAAGGCATAGGAAATATAGTATATGGAGGATTCCCTTCATCATTCAACCTTTTACGATCGCAAATGTAGCTGAATTTAAATAAAATCCTGTACTTTTGCTTTGTAAAAAGAGTAAAGATGCTGAGTAAGTCTAAAGTAAAACAGATCCGTTCGCTGGAATTAAAGAAGTTTCGTAACGAGTTGAATGCATTCGTGGCAGAGGGAAATAAACTGGTTGCCGACATGTTGCACGCATTCGAATGTGACCTGCTGATCGCCAAACCATCCTGGATGGCAACACAGGGAGACATTCCGGCCAAAGAATTACTGGAAGCCGACGATGAAGATATCCGCAAAGCCAGTTTCCTGAAAAACCCGCAGGATGTGCTTGCCGTCTTTAAACGCCCCGTCTGGACGCTGGAAGAAGCAGACCCGGCAAAGCAACTGATCATTGCCCTCGACGGGATACAAGACCCCGGCAACCTCGGTACGATCATCCGTTTGGCCGATTGGTTCGGTATCGAACATATCGTATGCAGCCAGGATACGGCAGACGTATTCAGCCCTAAGACCGTGCAGGCCACTATGGGAGCCCTGGTTCACGTAAAAGTACATTATACGGATCTACCGGCTTACCTGCAGGCACAAGCCGGGAAGAAAATACCTCTGTACGGTACCTTCCTCGACGGAGAAAATATGTACACGAAAGAATTATCCGAGACAGGCATTATCATCATGGGAAATGAAGGGAACGGTATCCGTCCGGATATAGAAGCGCTTGTCAATGAGAAATTGTATATCCCTAACTATCCACAGGAACGGGAAACATCAGAGTCGCTGAATGTGGCAATCGCCACTGCCGTTATCTGTGCCGAGTTCAGACGTCGCGGGAATAAAATCGGCTAATCGATAGACTGATACGGGAGTTCCTTTTGTTACCGTATCAGCAGCAGAGATCCATTGAGACGGGACGAAACCTTCCCCGGCCGGAAAGACTATATCCGCCGGAACCGGTATCAACGTTCCATCATAAAATTCCGTACCGGCTATCTCCTGCTCCAAGGGATATACACCGGTAAAGCATCCTTCCGCATCCAACTCCAGGTAATGCATACGATACCATTTCCGCCAGTATATATAATGTGAAGCTATCCGGCGCATACAAGATTTATTTTACAGAATCTTTGCCCGCTATATTGACAGAATCCTTAGCGATACCCGGAAGTCGTCCGTAGTTGTAACGCATCAGGTTCAGGCTATCCACATATACCTTGAAATAAGATGTCGAGTCATCTTTTCCATCCAGACGGATAAAACCATAGATACTCTTAACCTGCTTGGTCGGCAACGTACGTAAAGTCGTTTCGTGATAGCCGTCTTTCAATATTTTATCATTAACGGTAATGACCGTATCGCCCTGATTAGCACTCAGACGGATTTCCGGACGATTCTTCATCCCGTCATTCAATCCCCAGACACGCAATCCCAGGACAAAGGAACTACCGGAAGGATAATTCGTCTCCGGCTTGATATCGATCGTCACTCCGTTAAACAGAGCTTTCGGCTCAAAGGTGAGATAAGTCAGGCGCGGCCAGATATCTACCGAGTCCTGCTTGGAAACAGGGGCGGCGCTAGCCTGCACATCGCCCAACGCTTTTTGGCGTTCATTCAGTTCTGCCAGTACCAGATCGTACACCTGCATATAGATATCCAGGTTACGTCCATACCAAACCAGGGAACTATCATAAACAGCCTGTTCTATTTTATGCTTACGGAACACAGCCTGATAAAGCTCCTCTTTCTGTGCATCATCACTGTACGCCTTATAATCCGTATTGATCACCGCCTCTGCCAACTGCATATCGATCAATACAGCCTTCATCTCCTTTTCGGAGAGAATACCGTCAGGAACCTTACTGCACGAAAACAGCAAAGCTGCACCAAACAAAACGACGCCATATCTGCGCAAACTATTCCGCATTTATTTCTTTTCCTTTTCTTTCGAGAGACTGTCCGACAAGGTATGCCGGTAAAAAATCAGCAACAGAAAAACACCTACACAGATAGCAGAATCTGCCAGGTTGAAGATCGGACGGAAGAAGACAAACTCCTCTCCTCCCCAGATCGGGAACCAATCGGGAAACTCCGTCTGGATTAACGGGAAGTAGAACATATCCACCACCTTACCATGCAGCCAGGTAGCATACCCGCCATCGGCAGGCATAAAAGTAGCCAGCTGCCCATAGCTATGGTCGAATACGACCCCGTAAAATATTGAATCAATTATATTACCGATAGCTCCTGCAAAAATCAACGCGACACACGCTATAAAGCCAAATTTGTACTTCTCCTTCACGAGCTTATACAGGTAATACCCGATAAAGCCAACCGCAACGATACGAAATACAGATAAGAACAGTTTACCAATCACCTCGATCCCGAAAGCCATTCCCGGATTTTCAGTAAAGTACAGATAGAACCACGGGGTGATCTCTATACTTTCGTGCAACTGCATATGTGTCTTGATCCAAATTTTAAGAGCCTGGTCAAGAAGAAGGAGCAGCATTACAATCAACACTGCTCCCCAGCCTTTGGAAAATTTCATTTATCTTTTGCCTCCTTCTTTTGCTTCGATACTCAAAGTTGCATGAGGTACGGCACGTAATCTTTCTTTCGGGATCAACTTGCCTGTTTCACGGCAAACACCGTAAGTTTTATTTTCGATACGGATCAGAGCCGCCTGCAAGTTCTGGATGAACTTCATCTGGCGTTGTGCCAGACGTCCGGCCTCTTCCTTCGATAAAGTAGCAGCGCCCTCTTCCAACACTTTAAAAGTCGGAGACGTATCAGCCACATCATTTCCATCAGAATTGGTCACACCCGATCTCAACAACTCGTAATCCTTCTTCGCCTTATCCAACTTCTCTAAAATTATGGCGCGGAACTCCTCGAGTTCTGCATCCGAATATCTTGTCTTTTCTGCCATGGTTCAATAATTTTAGGTTCAACATTCATTATATATACATCAGGCGATCCAATGTCGCAGTCCAAATATACGACAATATTTATATGCGGCAAGGGACGCCTTTCTTTTTTAATAAAAAATCATTCTTTCTCGATACGAACCGACAGATTGAAGTCTTCAAAATCAAGCACAGTGGCATCGCTTATCGCATGATCTGTTATTTCAACAGATACAGCCAGCACCTGGTTTGCAATATATTCATTATATTCTTTAATCGCTTCATCCATTTCGTCGGAAGAAAGAACCGTAACAGTGATCTTATCGGTTATATCAAACCCATTGCTCTTACGCAGGTTCTGGATACGGTTCACCAGTTCGCGAGCCAGTCCTTCCTTACGCAATTCTTCTGTTACAGTGATATCCAATGCGACAGTCAGGCGGCCTTCGTTGGCAACCAGCCATCCCGGGATATCTTCCGAAATGATTTCCACATCCGCCCGTTCGATAGTCGCATCCTGTCCTTCCACATTCAGCGTGAATGTACCGGCAGCTTCGAAAGCCATGATATCCTCCTGGTTCATACCCTGGATAGCGACAGCCAGGCTCTTCATAATCTTACCGTAACGCGGGCCTAACTTCTTGAAGTCCGGCTTGATACGTTTCACCAGAATACCGGCAGCGTTATCGACAAACTTCAGTTCCTTCACATTCACTTCGTTCAGGATCAGGTTCTTCACCGCCTCGATGCTTTCCTGCTGGTGGGCATCCACAACCGGCACCATGATCGTTTGCAGCGGCTGACGCACCTTGATATTTACTTTACGACGAAGAGCCAATACCATAGAAGAGACATCCTGTGCCATCTTCATACGTTCTTCCAGGTCTTTGTCGATCAATGCTTCATCATATTTCGGGAAGTCCGACAGGTGTACGGACTCTACCGTTTCGCGTCCGGTAACGGCAATCAGGTCGCAGAACAGCTGATCCCCGTAGAACGGAGCGATCGGCGACATCAATTTGGCTACAGTTTCCAGACAAGTATATAAAGTCTGATAAGCAGACAACTTATCGGTCGTCATGCCCCCACCCCAGAAACGGCGACGGTTCAGGCGTACATACCAGTTACTCAGGTTATCGTTTACGAATTCAGAGATAGCACGTCCGGCGCGTGTCGGCTCGTATGTCTCATAATATCCGTCCACATCCTTCACCAGTGTATTCAGCAACGACAAGATCCAGCGGTCGATTTCCGGACGTTCGTTCAATGCCACATCAGGCTGCGAGTAATCGAAGCCGTCCACATTTGCATACAGGGCAAAGAAAGAATAGGTATTATATAATGTACCGAAGAACTTACGGCGTACTTCGTCCATACCGTCGATATCGAACTTGATGTTATCCCACGGTGATGCATTCGTAATCATATACCAACGCAACGGGTCGGAACCATATTGTTCGATCGTAGAGAACGGATCGACAGCATTTCCCAGACGTTTGGACATCTTATTACCGTTCTTATCCAATACCAGACCGTTTGAAACAACCGCTTTGTAAGCCACGCTGTCGAACACCATCGTTGCCAGTGCATGCAGGGTAAAGAACCAACCGCGAGTCTGGTCTACCCCTTCGGCGATAAAGTCGGCCGGATAAACCGTACGGTTATCCAGTATTTCCTTATTCTCGAACGGATAATGGATCTGTGCATACGGCATCGCACCCGAGTCGAACCAAACATCGATCAGGTCTGTCTCACGTTTCATCGGCTTACCGCTTTCAGAAACAAGGATCACCTCATCCACATACGGACGGTGCAGGTCGATCTTTTCGTAATTATCCTTATTATATTCACCCGGATTGAAACCATTCACCTTATAAGGGTTGCTTTCCATAAATCCGGCTTTAACAGCCTTTTCTATTTCGTTGTACAGTTCTTCCACCGAACCGATACATTTTTCTTCCGTTCCGTCTTCCGTACGCCAGATAGGTAGCGGAGTACCCCAATAACGGCTACGGCTCAGGTTCCAGTCCTGAAGGTTTTCCAGCCATTTACCGAAACGTCCCGTACCGGTACTCTGCGGCTTCCAGTTGATCGTATTGTTCAGTTCGATCATCCGTTCGCGACAAGCAGTCGTGCGGATAAACCAGCTATCCAACGGATAATACAACACCGGTTTGTCGGTGCGCCAGCAGTGCGGGTAGTTGTGTACATGCTTTTCGATACGGAACACGCGGTTCTGCACTTTCAGCATCATACATATTTCGATATCCAATGTTTCGTCTTTGTCTGTCTTTTCCGGATCGTACGCATTCTTTACGAACTTACCCTGCCACGGATCGTAATCGGCAGCGTTCATATGAGCCTGTACATACTCCGGATCCAGATCTTCCAGCAGATAGAACTTACCGGTCATATCCACCATCGGACGTCTGTTGCCATCCTTGTCGATCATCATCAACGGAGGAACGCCAGCTGCCTTAGCCACACGGTCGTCATCCGCACCGAAAGTCGGAGCGATATGAACGATACCCGTACCGTCTTCTGTCGTCACAAAGTCACCATTGATCACCCGGAAAGCGCCTTCGCCCGGGTTTACCCACGGAATCAACTGTTCGTAATGCATACCGGCCAGTTCCGAACCTTTCCACTCGCCGACAACCTTAAACGGGATCAGCTTATCACCTATCTTGTAATCAGATAACTCCAGATCGGCAGCTTTCGGATTGAAATGTGCCCCCATCAAATCCTTCGCCAGTACGACCGTCATCGGCATACCGGTATACGGATTATACGTCTGAACAGCCACATACGTGATATTCGGCCCCATACAAAGCGCTGTATTGGAAGGCAATGTCCACGGAGTAGTCGTCCATGCCAGGAAGAACGGGTCACCGAACTGTGCCATTTCGGGCTTCGGATCGAGGATATGGAATTGAGCCGTACAGGTCGTATCCTTCACATCGCGATAGCATCCCGGCTGGTTCAACTCGTGTGAGCTCAAACCTGTTCCGGCTGCCGGCGAATACGGTTGGATCGTATATCCCTTGTACAGCAAACCTTTCTTATATAATTCTTTCAGCAGATACCACAGCGTTTCGATGTAACGGTTATCGTAGGTGATATACGGATTTTCCATATCCACCCAGTAGCCCATTTTGTTGGTGAGGTCTTCCCATTCTTTGGTAAACTTCATCACATCGCGGCGGCAAGCTGCATTATAGTCAGCGACAGAAATCTTCTTGCCGATATCTTCCTTGGTTATACCCATGGATTTCTCCACGCCCAACTCAACCGGCAGGCCGTGCGTATCCCATCCCGCCTTACGATTGACCAGGAATCCTTTCATGGTCTTGTAACGGCAGAAAATGTCCTTAATCGAACGGGCAATAACGTGGTGAATACCCGGCATACCATTTGCAGAAGGCGGTCCTTCGTAAAATACAAATGAGGGGTATCCTTCGCGGATTTCAAGACTCTTGTGGAAGATGTCGCCATCCTGCCATTTCTTCAGCACCTCTTTATTGACATTCGATAAGTCAAACTTAGAATATTCGGCAAATTTCTTACTCATTTCGCGTTATATTTATCTTTCTTCTAAAAATGCCGCAAAGTTAGTGATTTAATTCCAATTAGAAAAAAAAAAGTACTTTTGCAGTCTAAGACAATTAACAGACTAGTATCATGATCGACACACTCACCTCTTTAAGGATATTTTTTGCCTTGATGGTATTCGGAGCACATTGCTATGTGCTGGATGCAAGTTTCGATGCCCACGTCTTCAAAGAAGGGTTTGTCGGGGTCAGTTTCTTTTTCGTTCTCAGCGGGTTTATCATTGCCTACAACTACCAGGAAAAGTTATTGACGAAACGCACCACGAAGCGTACTTTCTGGATAGCACGCATCGCCCGCATCTATCCTTTACATCTGCTTACATTAGTAATTGCGGCATGTATAGGGGGGTATGTTCAGTATAGCGACACGGTGGACTGGATAAAACATTTCGCTGCTTCCACCTTCCTGTTGCAGCCGTTCTTTCCTTCGGCCGATTACTTTTTCTCATTCAACAGTCCTTCGTGGAGTTTAGGATGCGAACAGTTGTTTTATTTCTGTTTTCCTCTTATGATCCCTTTCATACATAGCAGGCGAAATTTGCTTATCGCATTATCCCTCTGCCTTCCGGTCATGCTGGCCGGCATGTATCTGACTCCCGATGAACAGATCAAGGCTTACTGGTATGTGAATCCGGTTACCCGTCTGCCGGACTTCTTTGTTGGGGTTTTGCTTTACCAGCTATACCGGTCGTTATGCGGTAAAAAGATTTCTTATTCCACCGGGACACTGTTGGAAGTAGGGGTTGTAGTCTTGTTTTTGCTTTTCTATCTTTGTGCTGCAGACATCCCCAAGGTGTATCGTTATTCCTGCTATTACTGGTTGCCGGTATCCCTGATCATACTTATTTTTGCCCTGCAAAAGGGGGGGCTATCCCGGTTATTGTCCAACCGGTTCTTAATCATAGGTGGCGAGATCAGTTATAGTTTCTACCTGATACATTTGTTTATCATACTCACCTACACAAAAATGGCCGCTCTCTACCAATGGCCGACACAATGGATAATCAGTGTCCCTATTATTTTCGGTATCACTGTGGGACTCAGCTTGCTTTCTTATTATTATTTTGAAAAGCCTGCCAATAGGTGGGTAAAAAGAATATTTGTATCTTTGTGATACAGATATATAATAAAATGAGATATGCAGCAAGAAGCAACACATAGTTGCAGCAGAAACAATCCTGAATGACTAGTAGAATATAAATTCTAAATAAATTGGTATCAAACAGTTGGCATTTAGATACATTTTTCGTTCCTTTGCATAAATATTAAAGATTAAACATATGGCAATAGCAATTAAAAGTATTCCTGTTTTGCAAGGGAAGGAAGCTGAAGCCTTTGTACAAAAAGCAGATGCAGCTTTCCAAAACAAACAGAAATCAAACCAAACCGACAAGCGATTTGAGTCATTAAATCGCATTCTAAAAAAAGCGAACATGAAATGAACAAAGGCAATTTTCTGGAGAATAATTGCACATTCTCTTTACTAAAACCGGAACTATTGAAAGAATGCAAACCTTTCATCTGTGGAAATGATGATTTGGACGACTTCTTTATGAACCATTCGGCTTTATACACACAACAGTTACTGGGAAAGACATACTGTTTTCGTTTAGACAAAGATTTATCAGACATAACATGTGCTTTCACCGTATCAAATGACAGTATTAAAGCGAACTTCCTCCCGAATAGCCGAAAAAAGAAAGTCATTCAGGATATTCCTTTTTCAAAACAACGCCGTAGTTATCCGGCCGTACTAATCGGTCGGTTAGGTGTAAATATGAACTATCAAGGATGTCATATAGGAAATGAACTTATTGATTTTATAAAAGATTGGTTTATCAGTCCTGAGAATAAAACAGGATGCCGCTTTATTGTGGTAGATGCCTATAATAAGCCTTCTATTATCTCTTTTTATGAGAAAAACAGTTTTTACCCTCTATTCTCTACAGAACAACAGGAAAAGGAATATCTGGGTATTTCAGAAAACTCATCTCTCTTTACACGATTAATGATCTTTGATCTGATTAATATCATCTAACTTCATTATAAGCGAGTGTGAGTTATCTGTTTCTCTACAAATGAATATTTACAACTCATGATTTCTAAGTCAACGAGGCATTTTTTCGTTATAAACAGTTGTTTATTTAATCGTATCTACTATCTTTGCAGTATTACAGAAAGTGCAGAAGCTATAGCGTTAGGTTCTGTTCTGTAGAAATATTTAGAATAAGGCATTTTAAGATATTATCTCAGTCTACATAAATTATCCCGTTTTTTAGACAGAATTGAGATAGTAGCAACAAAATGCCCATGTTATTTGTATATTTAGTTATATATGATATAGCGTGGGCTGTTGCTTACTATCAGTCTGTCGGGGAGGGATACCCTATGTAGCTGAGATGTAGCAATAGCGCCACGTTTTTATGCCTTTTTCAAGCTATACTTTTTACAGCCCATACACTAGATAATATATTAAACAATCATACAATTCAGTAAAAGGTATAGTGAAGAGGGGACTCTACAACTGTCCGGTTCGGGAGAATAGGATAGTATCTATTATATAGCAAATAATATGTATCAGATAAAACGATTTATTCTATGATTAACCTGTTGACTAAAATACGCGATTATGTAAAACTTCTCCTCCCAAACGATCAGAAGCCACTCCTTTTAGGGAATGTACTACCCGATCCTAAAGCTGAAATCTGGGAAGAAGCCTGTATCGTATCCCCACCGGTAAACCTGCCGGAAGAGGAAGAACGACCTACACAAGAGGATAAAGATAAAGAATGTGACTTCATTATTGAAGCATTTAAAAGCTTGTCGCCCGAATATCTATTGATCGTTTCGGAAATGAGAAACCTACTTAACTCCGATCTTAAGAAAATAGTATTCCATGCATTAGCCACAAAGTTAAGCGTCGAAGAGGTTGCGACACATTTAGGCTTTACTCCACAAGAAGTAAAAGATATATTCCAGGCAGCAATTATGGATATAAGTATCCAATCCGGATTTGTAAGAGAATACCTCAACAATAGGATTCAAAAGGACAGAGAAATCAATGAATTGAATTCAAAGTTACAATTATTGAGAAATCAGTTAGTAATGGAAGAGATCAAACATCCGGCCAAAAAGAAAACTGCTTCTAAAATACCTTATGACAGACAAAAGAAATTGTTATCAAAACCATTAACCCAATGCTTGGATCTGGAGACAAGAACCTTAACTATTTTCAGAACAGTGGATATATACACATTAGAAGATTTACTGAGATATATCTCGACCAAAGGTATCGCAACACTGACGCTGCAAAAAAACTTCGGAAGCATATCCTTAGATAGATTGGAAAAAGAATTAATACGAAAAGGGATCTTTGACTCTAATGGTCATTGCGAACTATATCAAGATATGATTAAGAGGTAATAGCTAATATTTTTTTTCTGAAACTGCAATACAGTTATAAGCCATCCGGCTTGTGAGAGTCGAATGGCTTTTTTTGAAAAATATTCCTTCAATCCTTCAGCTAAGACATATTCATCTAATTATAAACAGCTTATAGCTGAAGGATTTTTACAAACATCTTGTCTAATGAAGGAAAATCACTCTATTTCCTTCACATAATACAAATTTCCCCGCACAGTATGCCGGCTCCGGACGTTGTTGCGACGCAGTAAACGACCGAAAGCATTTATGCTCGTGTTACTAAAAGTCAGGTGACTGCGCTTACGAATACGCTGCATGATCTCGGCGGCGGAAAGCCATTCGCCGGTTTCATCTTCTTCTGATAATAGCTTAAAATATTGTAGGAAAAGCTGTTCTTCAACCGGTACCTGTTCAAATACTTCGTTCTGGAGAGTAATCGTTTTTTCTTCCTCACGTGTCAACCAATACCGTTCGCCGGCACGAAGCGCATGGATCGCCTGCGCATACAGCTGGTCATGATCGGTAAAATGCTTACGGTCTATCTCACCGTTGATCTCCACACATAGGAATCGGCGGCTACCGGGC